>Ga0209532_1000567_pt1 | contig 31731 bp, 19 predicted proteins | sample COG_02_FD_184746 | JGI IMG/M metagenome (GOLD analysis project Ga0209532, IMG submission 184746) | Pelagic Microbial community sample from North Sea - COGITO 998_met_02 (SPAdes) (version 2) | ecosystem: Environmental > Aquatic > Marine > Neritic zone/Coastal water | place: Helgoland, sampling... | reverse complement strand
CAAGGTATAAGTAATATTCAAAATGATTTAGTAAAATTATCTTTTGAAATTAAAGATTATTCTGCTGGAGCAGTTTCGGTAACTTTACAAGGAACAGGAGGGATTGAATTTAATAATCTTGCAGCTAATGGAGTTTATGAAATTAATATAACATCTACTGATTCTTTACCAAGACTTTTGTTTAATGCTAATTCTTCTTTTGTAGGCTCTATATCAAACATATCAGTTAAAGAAATAACAGACGATACAGATTTACCAAGAATAAACTACGAAGGGTTTAGTTATCAAGATTCTTTAGGGAGTGAGTTAGTTGTAAATGGAGGGTTTGATAGCGATACGGCTTGGAGTAAAGGAGCTGGTTGGTCTATTGCAAATGGTGTAGCAACACATACGGGAGGAGCATCTTATTTATCACAATCAATTTTAAATGCAAACACACAATACAAAGTTAATATAAGTGTAACATCAGTTAGTGGGGGTGGATTTGTTCAAATATATATGGGTAATAGTCCAGCATCTGTTTTAATATCAAACGTTGGAGAATATGAGTATATTTTTACAAGTCAGTCAAGTGTTTTTTTAGGTTTTGCTTTAAGAAGTTTAGGAGATGTATCAATAGACAACGTATCTGTAAAAGAATATCTTGGTCAAGAAGTAGTACCAGATAGTGGTTGTGGAAGTTGGTTGCTAGAGCCACAGAGTACGAATTTGATAACTTATAGTGAGGATTTTAGTGATAGTAGTTGGGATTTAGATGTTTCTGAAAAAAATATAACAAGAACACCTAACGCAGCTACATCTCCAAGTGGAGAAAACAATGCAACTAAAATAATAGGTAATGACACAAGTAAAAACCCTAGTCAATCTTATATAGGAGCATCTACAAGTGCATCAGCACCATATGCTTCAAGTATTTTTGCTAAAAAAGGCGAGTATGATTATTTAGTATTAGGCATTGGCACTTATGCAGGTGGATATTACGCAATATTTAATTTATCTAACGGAACAATTAGCACATCACCAACAGCATCAGGAACTACAGCAAGTATAGAAGATTATGGTAATGGTTGGTTTAGGTGTATATTAGATACTACCAATACATCAGGAAGTGAAATTTTATTTATCTCTCCTTCAGTAGATGGTACTTTAACAACAGGTTACACTAATACAACTAACGGAGTATACATTTGGGGCGCACAACTTGAACAACAATCCTACACAACCTCATACATTCCAACTAACGGAGCAACAAACACTAGGCTACAAGATATTGCAAACAATAGTGGTAACTCTACTTTGATAAATAGTACAGAGGGAGTATTGTATGCAGAAGCTACTTATGAAAATTTAGGAGCTGCAAGTATAATTTCCTTAACAGATGGTACTAATACAAATAGAGTAATGATTTATTGGAACACCAATGATACAATTATTTTATTTGTTAGGGTTAATGGTGTTTATGTAGCAGAATATACAATTCCAGCTAATCAAGTAGATGTTTCAATATTTAACAAAATAGCGCTAAAATACAAGACTAACGATATGAGTTTTTGGCTAAACGGAACAAAAGTAGCAACAGATACATCTGGAACTATGTTTAGTGCAAATACACTAACCAAGTTGGCTTTTAATAGTGGTAGTGGTGGAGCTTTCTACGGAAAAAACAAAGCAATAGCAGTTTACAAAGAAGCATTAACAGATGCAAATCTAAGATGCCTTACATATCCAAATCCAGTTGCAACAACATTTGATTTAGACTTTGATACTATTGCAGAGCAGTTTACTTTTACTAGAGGCTCAGAAGCTACGTTTGTAAACGAGCAAGGGTTAATTGAAAGTACAAATCAGATAGGTCCAGAATTGGTAACTAATGGTGATTTTGCAACAGATAGTGATTGGAGTTTACAATCGAGTGCGAGTATAAGCCAAAATAAACTAATAGTAAGTAATGCTGCACAAAATACAACAATAGCTACGCAATCAAGTGTTGCACCAACGCAAAAACCTTGTAAGTTGCAATTTGATATAGTTGTTAATACAGGTTCTTTTAGAATTTTATTGGGTAGTAGTGGTACAACAACAACTATAACCGAAAGTGGAACATATACGTTATATGAAACAAGCGGTAACTTTGGTACTTTAACTTTACAAGCAAGGGATGGGGGTTTTGATGGCTCAATAGACAACGTTTCAGTTAAAGAAGTAACAACTGCAACTAACACACCAAGAATAGATTACTCAACTGGTGAAAAAGCATTTTTACTTGAACCACAGAGTACGAATTTGATAACACAATCTGAACTTTTTAGTGATATTATTTGGGTTAATTATAGGTCATCTATTTCTCCTAATACTACAATTTCTCCTGATGGAACTTTAAATTCTGATAAATTAATAGATACATCAGATAGTGGAACACACGCAATAGAAGAAAGGATATTTAGCTTATCTTCAGGTTCACAATATACATATTCTTTTTTCGCAAAAGCAAATGAAATTAAACAAGTTGGATTACTTGGTTCAAACCCCTCTCAAGGAAGTATATTTGATTTAGAAAATGGTGTTGTATATGGGGATTTTATTTCTGCACCTAATAGTTCTAAAATAGAAAACTTTGGCAATGGTTGGTATAGATGTTCTATAACAACAACATTAACTAGCACTGATAGTAAATTTGGTATTTATTTAGCAAAAAACGGAAGTACTAATTATACTGGTAATGGTACAGATGGACTTTACATATTCGGAGCAATGCTTGAACAACAATCCTACGCAACCTCGTATATCCCAACCTCTGGAGCAACAGCTACTAGAAATCAAGAATTATGTAACAATGCAACACCAGTTATTAATAGCGAGGAAGGAACATTGTATGCAGAGATAAGTGCTTTGGCAGATGATGGAACTAATAGAGGTATTGCTTTATCAGACGGAACTACTTTAAACAGAGTAAATATACTTTTTGGAACTGGTTCAAACAAGATAAGAACAATAGTTAAATCTAATACCTCTAATTCATTTGATAAAGAATATACTGTTACATCTACTTTAAATTATCACAAGATAGCGATAAAATATAAAGAAAATGATTTTGCCTTATGGATTGATGGTGTTGAAAGATTTACAGATACAAGTGGAAGTTCACCTATTGGATTAAGTAAATTGGCTTTTAATATTGGTTCAGTTGGCAATTTAAACTTCTACGGTAACACAAAAGGTTTAAAATATTATCCAAAAGCATTAGCAGACGTACAATTAGAAGATTTAACAACAATATAATAACTATGAATATTTACAAGACAGTATTTGATACAGAACAACAAGGAAAAGACGTTTTAATACAAAAAAGCGTGTGGCAAGAAGTAACAGAAGAAGGTGTTACATCTATGCAGTATATCAACGGAACAAAAGCAGTTGTTAATATCGGTAAAGTAGTAAAAACACCTGGTACTTATGATCCAGATGGAAAAGAAATAACTCCACCTGTATATTACCCAGGATGGGCTTATGATATAATGAGTACAGACGACTTAGACTTTGGCTCAAATGAGGTTTACCCAGGTGATGCTTCAGCGCATCAATTCTATGGATTTCCAAGAAATGCAGAGGTTCCACAACCAATTGAAGAGGAAGAAGTAATTTCAGAATAAATAGTGTAACTATATAGAAAAATAACAATTAAATTTAATCAAAATGGGAAAAATTAAAGAAGATCAGTTAAAGAAAGTGGTTAAGCAACAGAACGAACTATCAAGTGTGTTAGGTCAAATAGGTGCTTTAGAGTCACAGAAACATAGTCTATTACATGCTATCGCTGATATAAATATAAAGATAGAAGAGTACAAGGCTGAGCTAGAAGAAGAGTATGGTAAAATATCCATAGACTTGTCTACAGGTGAGTACACTGAAATAGAAGAAGATGAGTAATATTATAAGAAAGATCAGTATAGGCTCTGACTATAAAAATGATGCCATGCATTATTCTATAGGTCAAGAAGTTTATGGTGGTCATAAAATAGCTTATATACTACTGGATGAAGAAGATAATTCTTATAACATACATATAAAAAAGAACAATGAGGTATTGCCATGGAAGAAGTTTAATTCTAACATGGCTATATCCATTGAGTATGATCTTCAGTATTAATGAGAAGTGTATACGATTTTATTGTAGAACCAGTAGGAGAGAGATACGACAACGAGTTAAAAGTAGGTGATAAAAAACTAGTTTTAAATTCTAAAATAGAAAGTCACAAGTTTATAAATAATAAAGCTAAAGTGATATCTGTGCCAATAGCCTTTAAAACCCCTATAAGAGTAGGTGATGAGGTTATTATACACCACAATGTATTTAGAAGATACTACAACCAAAAAGGTAAAGAAGTAAACAGTAGTAAATACTTCAAAGATAATAGGTATTTCTGTCAATTAGATCAGATATACTTATACGGTAAAGATAACTCGTGGAAACCTTTTAACAATAGATGCTTTGTGGCACCTATAATTAATAAGGATAATCTAGAGCTAAAGAAAGAGAAAAACCATATTGGAATACTAAAGTATGGTAATAGTTCCTTAGAAGCTCTTAAAATAAGTAATGGAGACGTTGTAGGTTTTACACCTAACAGCGAATTTGAATTTGTCGTTAACGATGAATTATTATATTGTATGAAATCAAAAGATATTGTAATTAAATATGAGCACAAAAAAAACCAAGCTCAGTATAATCCAAGCTGGGCAAAAAGCAGTTGAGGAGTTAATAAAAGTAGCTAAAGAACCTATAGTAGATTCAGGTGATGATATAACTGCTGATAGATTAAAGAACGCTGCTGCTACAAAAAAGCTAGCTATATTTGACGCTTTTGAAATACTAACTCGTATTGAAGAAGAAAAAAGTATGATAAATGAAAGTGGTAATACTAAAGAGAAATCTTTTAAAGGTTTTGCAGAAGGGAGATCTAAATGATGTACGAGCAAACATTAGTAAAAACACTTGACGACTACATAAAACCAGGTATTGTAAAGAAAAATAACAGATACAAAAAATGGAGTTATGGTTATGATATTGAGCATGACATAGTCATTATCAGTAAGGACGGTACTCTAGGTGATGTTATACAAATACAGAACTTGGTCATAGGATTACCTTTGGAACCTGAAAAGGTATATAAACGCTCTAATAAAAAGCAAGAACAAAAATGGGAGAAGTTAGATTATCCTAAAGAGCTTTTAAAAATAAAGAGTGTATTTGATTGGGAGAAATACCCTAACGTGTTTAAAGAAAAATGGTATGACTATATTGATGAAGAGTTTAAGAGAAGGGAGCAGGGTTTTTGGTTCAAAAACAATGGTAATAGCAATTATATTACTGGTACTCACTATATGTTCTTGCAGTGGTCCAAGATTGATGTTGGGGCAGCAGACTATAGAGAATCAAACAGATTATTCTTTATCTTCTGGGAAGCTTGTAAAGCGGATGTACGGTGTTACGGAATGTGCTATCTTAAGAACAGACGATCAGGTTTCTCTTTCATGGCATCAAGTGAGGCGGTTAACCTTGCTACAATATCCACAGATTCAAGATTTGGCATTTTATCAAAGTCAGGACAAGACGCTAAAAAGATGTTTACTGATAAGGTCGTCCCCATCTCGGTTAATTATCCCTTCTTCTTCAAGCCGATCCAGGACGGTATGGACAGGCCGAAGACAGAACTCGCTTATAGGGTCCCAGCCTCGAAACTTACCCGTAAGAAACTCGACGAGGGTATCGCGTCAGAGGATAAACAGGGGCTCGACACAACGATCGACTGGAAGAACACCGGGGACAACTCGTACGATGGTGAGAAACTAAAGATACTAGTACACGATGAAAGTGGTAAGTGGGAAAGACCTGATAACATACTAAATAACTGGAGAGTTACAAAAACTTGTTTACGATTAGGTAAAAAGATAGTTGGTAAATGTATGATGGGTAGTACCTCAAACGCTTTAGACAAAGGTGGTGCTAATTTTAAAAAATTATATTATGCTTCAGACGTCAGGGAGAGAAACCGCAACGGACAGACTAGCTCAGGATTATATAGTTTGTTCATACCTATGGAATGGAATTACGAAGGATTCATCGACGCTTATGGCTTACCTGTATTCGATACGCCAAAAGATAAAGCAGTAGATCCAGCGGGTGACATAATTACAACAGGAGTAATAGAGCATTGGGAGAACGAAGTTGATGGTTTAAAGAGTGATCAAGATGGATTAAACGAATACTACCGTCAGTTTCCAAGAACAGAGAAACATGCTTTTAGAGATGAAGCAAAATTATCTTTATATAATCTAACTAAGATATACGAGCAGATAGATTACAATGAAGAAGTTAGAAATAAAAGTTTAGTCACAAGAGGTAGTTTTCAATGGAGAGGTGATGTAAAAGATACAGTGGTTGAATTTAAACCAAATAACAATGGTAGGTTTTATGTATCGTGGATTCCGTCTATGAACTTACAAAACAATGTTATTGTTAAAAATGGCCTTAAATATCCAGGTAGCGAGCATATAGGTGCTTTTGGATGTGATAGCTATGATATATCAGGTACGGTTGACAAGAGAGGTTCTAACGGATCTCTGCACGGTTTAACTAAATTTAATATGGATAATGCTCCGTCTAATATGTTTTTCTTAGAATACATAGCTAGACCTCAGACAGCTGAGATATTTTTTGAAGACGTGCTTATGGCTTTGCATTTTTATGGAATGCCAATACTAGCAGAGAACAACAAACCAAGATTACTGTACTATTTAAAAAGAAGAGGTTATAGAAACTTCTCTATAAATAGACCTGATAAAGCATACAATAAGTTATCTGTAACTGAAAAGGAAATTGGTGGAATACCAAACTCTAGCGAGGATATAAAACAAGCTCATGCGGCTTCTATTGAAACATACATAGAAGATCACGTTGGCTACACAGGTGAAGGCTACGGTCAAATGTATTTTCAAAGAACATTAGAAGACTGGGCAAGATTTAATATAAACAATAGAACAAAGCATGATGCTACGATAAGTTCTGGACTTGCTGCTATGGCTTGCAATAAAAATAAGTATTCACCAGTATATAGAACACAGAGGAGAAAAGTGCAATTATCTTTTAACCGATATGACAACAACGGAAGTATTTCAAAAATAATAAAATAAATGATTTATACTAACACAAATAGTTCTTTCCCTAGTCAGGTAGTACCAGACGCAGAAAAGCAAACCTTAGAATATGGTTATGCTGTAGGTAGAGCCATTGAAGATGAATGGTTCAAAGGCGATAGAGGTACAAACGTCGGTGGTAGATTTGCAGGTAATTGGCAATACTTTCACAAGTTAAGACTCTACGCAAGAGGAGAACAGTCTGTGCAAAAATATAAAGATGAGTTATCTATAAACGGTGACTTAAGCTACTTAAACCTAGACTGGAAACCTGTAGCGGTGTTATCTAAGTTTGTTGACATTGTTGTTAACGGTATGACAGATAAAGGTTATGAGATAAAATCATTTGCATCAGATCCGTTTGCTGTAAAAGAAAGAACACAGCATGCCACTGATTTAGCTGAAGATGCTTTTTCACAAAACCTTATACAAGAAGCTCAACAGAATTTTGGTATTGATTTAAGTAGAACTAACGTACCTAAAGATCAGCTACCTAAAAGTAAAGAAGAGCTAGAGTTACATATGCAGTTAACATATAAGCAAGCTGTAGAAATAGCAGAAGAAGAGCTTATAAATAATGTATTAGATTATAATAAATACGAAGAGGTTAAGAAAAGAGTAGCATACGATTTAGTTGTACTAGGTATAGGTGCTAGTAAAACTGATTTTAATCTAGCTAATGGAGTTACTGTTGATTATGTAGATCCAGTTAATCTAGTACACTCTTACACAGAAGATCCAAACTTTGAGGATATATACTACGTAGGAGAAGTTAAAAGTGTACCGTTGGAAGAAGTTAAAAAACAATTTCCGAACCTAACAGATGAAGATCTTATAGAGATACAGCGTTATCCAGGTGATTCAACTAGAACCAGGAATTTTAACGGTCAAGATAGTAATAACGATAATGTTCAAGTTTTATACTTTGAATACAAAACATATAGTAATCAAGTATTTAAAATAAAGCAAACAGATCAAGGTCTTGAAAAAGCTTTACAAAAGGACGATACATTTGATCCGCCTGAGAGTGATAACTTCAATAAAGTAAGTAGATCTATAGAAGTATTATATAGCGGTGCTAAGATATTAGGTTACGAAAAGATGCTTAAGTGGGAGTTAGCAGAAAATATGACTAGACCTTTTAGTGATCAAACTAGGGTTAATATGAATTATACTATATCTGCTCCTAGAATGTACAAAGGTAGAGTTGAGAGTATAGTAAGTAAAACTATAGGTTTTGCTGATATGATACAGTTGACTCACTTAAAGATACAACAAGTGTTAGCACGTATGGTACCAGATGGTGTTTTTGTAGATGTTGACGGATTAGCTGAAGTTGATCTTGGTAATGGAACAAATTATAATCCACAGGAAGCACTTAATATGTATTTCCAAACTGGTAGTATAGTTGGTAGATCATTAACACAAGATGGTGATCCTAACAGAGCTAAAGTACCAATACAAGAATTACAAACATCGTCAGGTATGAGCAAGATACAAGCGCTTATACAAACTTATCAATACTACTTACAGATGATAAGAGATGTGACAGGGCTTAATGAAGCTAGAGACGGTAGTCAACCGGCAAAAGATTCTTTAGTTGGTTTACAGAAACTAGCCGCAGCTGCATCAAATACAGCAACAAAGCATATACTTCAATCATTAATGTATATCACTGTTAGAATATGTGAGAATATAAGTCTAAGAGCGGCGGATATGTTAAACTTCCCTTTAACTAAGAACGCTTTAATGAATTCTATAAGTAGCTTTAATGTTAATACACTAGAGCAGATTGAAAAATTAAACATGCATGAGTTCGGTATATTTTTAGATCTAGAGCCTGATGAAGAAGAAAGACAAATGTTAGAAAGAAATATACAAATAGCGTTACAGTCTGGAGGTATTGATCTTGAAGATGTTATAGATTTAAGACAAATATCCAATATTAAGTTAGCAAATCAAATGCTTAAAATAAAACGTAAGCAAAAGATGGAGGCTGATAGGCAGGCTCAAATGCAAAACATACAAGCTCAAGCTCAAGCAAATGCCGAAGGTGCTGAAAAAGCCGCTATGGCTGAGGTTCAGAAACAACAAGCGTTAGCTCAAACAACACTTCAAATAGAACAGGGTAAGTCTCAGTTTGAAATGCAACGTATGCAGACTGAAGCTCAAATCAAGAAAGAGCTTATGGCTGAAGAGTTTAACTACAATATTCAATTAGCGAAAGCTAGAGCTGAGGCTGAAAAAGGAAAAGAAAAAGATATAGAAGATCGTAAGGACGAAAGAACTAGAATACAAGCTACACAACAATCAGAGCTTATAGCGCAACGTCAGAACGATGAACTACCTAAGAATTTTGAGTCGTCAGGTTTTGACTCACTAGGCGGATTTGGATTAGAACAATTCGACCCTAGATAAAAAAAACTTTATTAATTTTATATTATTATATTATGTCAGAACAAACAGTAAAACAAGAGGGTGAATTTAAATTAAAGAAAAAAAAGACACCTAAGAAATTAGCTACACCAGAGAATAATATCACTAAGGTTAGCATGAAAGAACCTTTGATTGAAACAGAGCCAGAGGTTACAAAAGTAGTTATCAAGGAAGAAAAAGAAGTACCAGTTGTTGAAGAAACAGTGGTAGCCGACGAAGAATCTAACTCACCTATACAATTAGTTGAAGAGGTTGAGGAAGAAGTTAAAGAGGTGGAGGCTGAATACAAAGAAGCTATTAGAGATGAAAAAGTAATTGGCAAGCCCTTACCAGAAAACATCGAAAAGCTAGTTTCTTTTATGGAGGAAACAGGTGGTAATATAAACGACTATGTTAGACTTAACGCTGATTACTCTAATGTTGATAACGAAACATTATTAAAAGAATACTATAAACAAACGAAGCCTTATTTAGAAGGTGACGATATAAGTCTTATGCTAGAAGATTTTTCATACGATGAAGACATTGACGAGCAGAGGGATATACGCAAGAAAAAACTTGCATTTAAAGAAGAAGTTGCAAAAGCTAGAAACTTTTTAGAGGAAACAAAGAGTAAATACTACGATGAGATCAAGTTGAGACCAGGCGTAACTCAAGACCAACAAAAAGCCACTGACTTTTTTAACCGATATAATGAAGAGCAGAAAGCTGGTAAAGCAAAACACTCGGAATTTTTAAAACGTACTAATGAATTATTAACTAACGACTTCAAAGGTTTTGATTTTAATGTTGGTGAAAGTAAATTCAGGTACAGTGTAAAAAATCCACAAAAGGTAGCAGAAGCACAATCTGATATCTCTAACTTCATTGGGACGTTCCTAAATGATAAAGGAGAGGTAAAAGATACTAAAGGTTACCACAAAGCTTTATATGCTGCTAGAAACGCTGATACAATAGCACAACATTTTTATGAGCAAGGCAAAGCCGATGCTGTTAGAGATGTTATGATTAAATCAAAAAACATTTCAACTGAACCTAGGAAAACTAGTGGCGGTGATGTGTTTATTAATGGTTTAAAAGTTAAAGCTATTTCTGGTGCTGATTCTTCAAAATTAAAGATAAAAACAAGAAAATTTAACTAACAAAATTAAACAAAATGAGTTTAACTCCACAATTTGGTTCATTGAAACCATCTCAAAAACAAGAAATTTTAGATAGCAATTATCTAAAGTTTAACGACGGTGCTAACGGAACAGACACTTTCGCACAACAATACTTACCAGAGATCTACGAACAAGAAGTAGAGCGTTACGGAAACAGAACATTATCTGGATTCTTAAGAATGGTAGGGGCAGAAATGCCAATGACTTCTGATCAAGTAATTTGGTCTGAGCAAAACAGATTACACATCTCTTACGAAGAATGTACTAGTGGTGTATCAGGAACAACAAGTACAATTACTATTCCTGTTGCTTTAACTCCAGCTGATCCTAAAGATTATGTTGCTAACGTTGTATCTCCTGGAGCTACTATCGTTGCTATGGATTCAACAGGATTCGAAATAAAGGCTGTTGTAATTTCATCTAACTTAACAACTGGAGCTTTAGTTGTAAGTCCTTACAGCGCAGCTACTATAGCTGGTTTAGCCACTACAGGTGTTAAAATATTTGTATTTGGATCTGAATATGGAAAAGGTTCATCTACACCTAACTCCACTGTAAATGCTGGAGCTGCTGACGGATATGTATCTGTTGAGCCTTCTTTCACTCAATTCTCTAACTCACCAATTATTATCAGAAATAAATACGTTGTAAACGGATCTGATATGGCTCAAATCGGTTGGGTAGAAGTTGCTACTGAAGACGGAACATCTGGATATTTATGGTACTTAAAAGCTGAATCTGAAACAAGATTACGTTTTGAAGACTACCTAGAAATGTCTGTAGTAGAAGGAGAAAAAGCTACAGGTACTGGAGCTGGATCTGCTGCTAATGCTGGTTACAAAGGTACTCAAGGTTTATTTGCTGCTATCGAAGATAGAGGTAATGTAAACGTAGGATTCACTGCTTCTGCAGGTCTTGACACTTTCGATGACATCTTGAAAAACTTAGATACTCAAGGAGCTATTGAAGAAAACATGTTATTCTTACAAAGACAAACGTCTTTAGATTTTGACGATATGTTAGCTGCAATCTCTGGAGGTGCTCAAGGTGGTACTGCTTATGGATTATTTGAAAACTCTGAAGAAATGGCATTGAACTTAGGTTTCTCTGGATTCAGAAGAGGTTCTTATGACTTCTACAAGACTGACTGGAAATACTTAAACGATGCTTCTACTCGTGGAGCTATGACTGGAACTTCTTCTATCGAAGGTGTATTAGTACCAGCTGGAACTTCTACGGTTTATGATCAAGTATTAGGTACAAACATTAGACGTCCTTTCTTACACGTAAGATATAGAGCTTCTCAAGCAAATGACAGAAGAATGAAGCAATGGGTTACTGGTTCTGCTGGTGGTGCTGCTACATCTGATCTAGATGCTATGGAAGTAAACTTCTTATCTGAAAGATGTTTATGTGTACAAGGTGCTAACAACTTTGTATTATTCAAAGGAATCTAATTGATTCAACAAATGTAATTCTTACCCTCGTTGGACTGACGGGGGTAATTATTACCCTTATAAACTATTTAATTATATTATATTATGGCTGCAAAAAAAGCACCAGCAAATAAAGTTGAGGTTGCTCCTCAGCAAAAAGTAGTAGTAAAAACTCCTACAAAAACACAACCAGCTAAACCAAGTTGGGAAATAAAAGATAGAACATATATATTAAACTCTAACAAATCACCATTAACATTTACAATACCCAGCAAACATACTTCAAAACATGCTTTACTGTATTTTGATAAAGATAGTCGTGAACAAAAAGAAATAAGATATGCAACAAACCAACCTTCGCCATTTGTAAAAGAGCAACAAGGTGAAGCAACCTTAGGTCACATTATATTTAAGGACGGTGCGTTATTTGTTCCAAAAGAAAAACAAAATCTTCAAAAGATATTATCTCTATATCACCCCTTGAAAAACAGATTATATAACGAATTAGATCAAGTTGAAATAGCAGAAGATGAATTAGATATATTAGAGCTACAGATTGATGCTTTAAATGCTGCTAGAGGTATGGATATAGACCATGCTGAAGCAATATTAAGGGTTGAGTTAGGATCTAAGGTATCTAAGATGAGTTCTAAGGAGCTTAAAAGAGACTTGCTACTGTTTGCAAAGATGAGTCCAGGTTTGTTCCTAGATTTAGCTAATGATGAGAACGTGCAATTAAGGAATTTTGCAATACAAGCTACCGAGGCTGGTATCATAAGATTATCAGATGATCAAAGATACTTCACTTGGGCTAGCAACGGAAGAAAACTAATGGAGGTTCCTTTCGATGAAAATCCTTATTCAGCATTTGCATACTTCTTAAAAACAGATGAAGGTGTTGAAATTTATAAATCTATAGATAAAAAGATTAATTAACAGGTAATAATATATAGGGGCGGGTAAAACCGCTCCATATATTTAAATATAAAATAATGGCAATAAACGTAAATACTGTATATCAAACCGTTTTATTAATACTAAACAAAGAGCAGCGTGGATATATGACACCTGTAGAGTATAATAGAATAGCCACACAATCACAACTTGATATATTCGAGCAATACTTCGAAGATTTAAACCAGCAGTTACGAGTGCCACAAGTCGATCTAGATTACTCAGATAGACAATTAAACATAGACGAGAAAATATCTCCGTTTAAAACATTTGGTGATTGTACATATAACGCTGGAACTTGGCAGTTACCAGCTACAGACACTTACTCAAACACAATATTATATAATGGTCAAGAGCCTAGCGCCGGTCAAGTTTCCTTCTATAAATTAGGGACTGTGACATACAATCCTTCACTTGGATTACCAGTAGAGCTACAAAGGTTACCACGTAGCGAGTTTTACAATATAGAAAAATCACCATTAACAGCATCGACAAAAGACTTTCCTACTTACTTATACGAAAATAAAAAACTATATGTTAGACCAACTAGCATAAATCAAATTGGTAATATAACCGTAGATTTCTTAAGAAAGCCTAAAAATATAGTATGGGCGTTTACTGTAGGAGCACAAGGTCAATATGTTTACGATTCTGCAAGTTCTCAAAACTTTGAACTACAAGAATCTGAGCAGACTAGGCTTATATTAAAGATACTACTATATGCTGGTATAATAATAAGAGATCCTCAAATAGTACAAGCAGCGGCTAGTGAAGTACAACAAAACGAAATAAATCAAAAAAGCTAATAAGATATGCCCTTACCAAATGGTGGTTTAATAACCGAAAACAATAGACAATACTACGAAGGCGCACAAAGTTTTTCAGGTAATAACGGTGGTGATTCTGGGCAAAGCTTTACCACTAATTTTGATACTGATCTAGTATTTTACTCAACTGTAACGACTGATCCTCAATATGCTTTAAACAATTTTAAAGTTTATGTTAGTCCAACTGGTGTTGGTGGTAGTTTTACAGAGGTTACATCTTACACTGTATCAAACAATACAGTTACTATAGGAGTCGGTATACCATCAGATGCAACTGTAATTGTTCAGTTGAAAAGATTAGATGGTGGAGTATATGGTAATACAGCATCTGACAAAGCTTACGGAAATACTACTGAAGACAACTATGGATCTTATAGCTATATTAAACTTAACGATGTTATAAACAACTTTATAGTTGCTTACGTTGGTAACGGTAAGTTAATACCAAGTTGCAAAAGAACAGATATTATATTTCACGCTAAACGTGCAATGCAGGAATTTAGCTACGATACATTGAGAAGTATAAACTCTCAAGAATTAACGATACCAAATAGCTTAAGTATTATAATTCCTCAAGATTATGTTAATTATGTTAGCATGTCTTGGTATGATAGTCAAGGTATCGCTCATAAAATATACCCAACAAAACTTACCACAAATCCATATCAAACACCTGTACAAGACGGTGAAGGTCAACCAACTCAAGATGCTAATAGCAACAATATAGAAGGTACTTCAGTTGTAGAGGAGAGATGGAAAACTAACTTCTACAAAAATGATAGAAATGTAAATGTAGACGACGTACTTGCAAATGGTCCTTATGGAAGTGGTTTTAGTCATGGCTACGGAGGCGTTTATGGATTAGATCCTCAATACGCAAACGCTAATGGCTGGTTTACTATAAACGACAGAGAAGGTAAATTCTCTTTCTCTTCCAACTTGGTTGATAAACTAATAGTATTAGAATATGTGTCTGATGGTTTATCTTCTAGTTTAGACACTAGAGTACCTAAAATGGCTGAAGAAGCTATGTATGCTTATATATCGCATGCTATAATCTCTACTAGAATAAATCAACCAGAGTATATAGTACAGAGACTTAAAAAGGAAAAGTCTGCAAAACTTAGAAATGCAAAGATAAGATTATCTAACATTAAACTTGATGAAATAGTTCAAACAATGAGAGGTAAATCTAAATGGTTAAAACACTAGAATTAAATGGCTGAAGTTAAAAATGCTTTTATCAAGTCCAAAATGAATAAGGACTTAGATGCTAGACTCATACCAAACGGTGAATATAGAGACGCTAACAATATACAGGTTAGTAAATCTCAAGGTGAAGACGTTGGTGCTTTAGAAAACATATTTGGTAATGCTGTAGCTGTAAACGGTGATTTTGGTGCTGATGCTGGCAGCGATAACTTAACTTGCATAGGCTATGTTGTTGATGATTCTAGTAATTTAATATATTTATTCTTCACAGACTATACAGATTCCTACGCTTCAGGTGTTTCTACATATAATGAAAGTGCTAAAAACTTTATATATTCATACAACGTATCAAGTGGACAAAAAAACAAACTTGTTCAAGGCTCTTTTTTAAACTTCTCTACTAACAGACCTATTATAGGTGTAAATATTTTAGAAAATTTACTATTCTGGACAGATAATAGAAATCAACCTAGAAAAATAAACACAACTTTAGCAAATCCATCTGAACTTACAGATCCAGTATATTACGTTAATGAGGATCAAATATCTGTAGCTAAATATAATCCTTATCAATCAATAGAGCTATTCAAACCAAGCGAAACTACTGGAGTAACAACAGTAACTACAAATGCAACAGCTACTGTTACAGATAGCAAAACGTTCTCCGTGGCTGATGCGACTGGAATAAGCTCTGGTTTAGGTGTTACTGGCTTAGAAATAGCAACTAATACATATGTCACAGCTGTTAATGGTTTAGATATAACAGTTAATAAACCTCAAACCATATCTTCAACCTCAGAAAATATTAATTTTGTAGGTTTAGAAACTACAATGTATGATAATTTCAGTGAGCTACTACCTAGCTTAGGAACTTCTTACGTGGACGATGCGGCTGTAGTAAATACAGATACTTTTGATATTGATAAAGTTCAAGGTTTTATAAGCCCTGGCGATGTTGTCACCGGTGGGGGTATTGTTGCTGGCACTACAGTTGTTAGTTTTACTCCGGGAGCTGCGAGTGATGAAGGTGAATTAGTTGTTAGTCAAAATCAAACACTACTAGATGATAATCAATTATTTTTTCATAAAGAAAACCCCTATTATGAGCAAGATTTTCCAGGTGATCCTCAATACCTAGAAGATAAATTTATTAGATTTAGCTATAGATTTAGATTTGTTGATGGTGAATACTCTATATTAGCTCCTTTTACTCAAGAAGCATTTATACCTAAACAAGATGGTTATTTTATATTTGGTGATGAGCAGCAAACACCTGTTAGTACTATTGTTGGCTTTATGGAAAATAAAGTAAACAAAATAGATCTACAGATACCTCTTCCGTCTGCGGTTGATGACTTATCTTCTAGTTATTTAATAACAGACATAGATATTATATATAAAGAATCAGACTCTACGGCTGTTAGGGTTATTGAAACAATACCTGTTTCACAGATACAAGGAAATGAAAACGTACTTAATTATACTTATTTATCACAAAAACCTTATAAAACTCTTCCAAGTGACGAAATAATAAGGGTTTATGATAAAATACCAGTAAAAGCTTTAAGTCAGGAAGTTTCCAGCAATAGAGTTATTTATGGTAATTTTCAAGATAAACACACACCGCCTAACTTTATAGATTACCAAGTTGCTGCATCTACTAAAGCACAAGTTTCATCGGTTGGATCATCTCTAACAACTGTAGAATATCCAAATCACAACTTAAAAGAAAACAGAAACTATCAAGTTGGAGTTGTTTTATCAGATAAATTTGGTAGACAATCAACGGTTATATTATCTAACAACGTTGGTGAAGCTAGTGCTGGTGGTTTTGGAGCCGACACAGTTTATTTACCATATAACCCAAATAACAATTCTATAGATTTTTCAGGAAACTCCATTAAAATGTTATTTAACTCAATACTTAGTGGTGTTGGTATAGACAGGAACGAAACAACTGGTACACCTGGTTTGTATAATTCAGATGTAACTAGTCTTGATTATAATCCACTTGGATGGTATTCTTACAAGATAGTTGTAAAACAAACAGAACAAGACTATTACAACGTATATACTGCTGGAGCTATGAAAGGTCTACCGTATTATAACACTGGAAGTATACCGCTAAGAGATGAAAACGCTACATTTATAACACTTTTAAACGACAACATAAATAAAATACCAAGAGATTTATCAGAAGTAGGTGCTCAAGATAAACAATTTAGAAGCTCTGTTCAGCTATTTGGTAGAGTTGAAAACACAGCGTCAGAATTTAACACTGTTGGTAGTAAACAGTATTTTCCAGAAAGAAAATCTTTTACTGTAAACCAAATAGAAGACTTATTTGATTCTTTCGACGTACTTCAATTTTATGGCCAAGGAGGTACCGATATTATACCAGTAACTGATCCTAACAGCCCTTACTATGCTTTCTTTAGATCAGAATCAAATCCTTTTGTGGCAGAGTTTGTTACATCTAATGTAGTAGAAGATCAATTTGGTTTAATAAATTTACCATACGTACCAAACCAAACATATCAAAGGTTTGAAAATATAAATATATTCGAAACAAAACCTACAGAATCAAGATTAGATATATATTGGGAAACTTCAACATCAGGCTTAATATCTGATTTAAACATAGCAATAGCATCACAAGGTAGTCCTCAAGCAGCTCAGATCGTTGATTGGCAATATAATCATTCTGAAGCGAACGGACCTGGAGATGATATAACTACTAATTTCAAGTTTATAGATATACTAGGTAACGATATAGCTAGCTTCGATAGTATTGTAATGACGGTTACCGATGATGCTCTTGAAGACGTAACATCTAAGTTTACTCTTATAGATAACCTAGACGGTACATTTAAGGTACAAGTAGCTGTTGGTGAATACTTCTTATACAAAACAAATACACCTGCTAATATTTTTGACTACAAATTTGTTACAGTAGTAAACCCGGGAGACGCTCAAAATACTGTTTCTATGTTTAATCAACCATTGATAAATATAACACCAACTATAACGAACGTTATACCTAATAATGAAATAGAAGTTTTTGGATTTGGTGGTTCAATAGTAATACAAACAATAACAGGTATTAATGGATCTAACGCTAGTGGAAATAGACAAGGAGATAATTTAACATACTCTATAGAGTGGAGTCGGGGTGTTGGGGTTTTTGAAATACAAAACGGTACAACTGTAGTAAATACTAATCCTTTCACGGGTACAACTCCAGGATTTGACAGTAGCTTCTCTCTAGTGGTGTCTGACAATGGTAGCCCAATTAACTTAGTTAGTAGAAGAAAGTTTTTTGTTAAATTTACTCCAATACCTTAAAGTAATTTACATAATAAACAAGTAATAATAAAACAATGGCAGCAACTATAGAAGTAAAATATTTTAATTCTTTTCTTTTGAAAAAGACAGTACTTCATGCTCCAGTCAATATACAAACGGCTAAAGGAATTGTATCAGCCGCATGGAATGGATCTACAGGTGTGCCGGATGGCTTGGCTGGTTCTTTTCCACAAAACCCTACTGGTACTTGGCCTAATGGTGGTACTATTCAAGAAGGAACTTTAGTTCAAAATTCTCCAGCTCCAGATGTGCCGTTTACTAGCTGGTATGTTGAAGAATCTAGAATAAGAGGTGGTTTTAATAATACTAGCATTAGTTATGGTGCTAGAGCATATTTAGTTGAAACAGAACCTAATTCATCTATTAGATTTAACTCTTTAATATATTCAGGTATATTTAACTCTAGAACAGGTATTAATAATACTAATGTATTTAACGTTGGTCAAGATATAACTAAATCTGTTGATCCAGCTAATGGTAGTATACAAAAACTATACGCTGAAGATACAAACCTTATAATATTTCAAGAAGACAAAATAAACAGAGCACTTATAGATAAAGACGCTATATACTCCGCTGAAGGAGGTGGTAGTGTTACTTCATCAAACCTGGTTATAGGTCAGATAATACCTTACGCTGGAAACTTCGGTATAAGTAAAAATCCAGAAAGTTTTGCGGTGTATGGCTACAGAAAATACTTTACAGACAAGAGAAGGAACATCGTAGGTAGATTATCTAGAGATGGTATAACGGAGATATCTAACTATGGTATGATTGATTACTTTAGAGATGAATTATCTTCATTAGATACTACTTCTGAAAGTGGAAAATCTTATGGAGCTTGGGACATACACAATAAACAGTATGTTGTTAGTTTGCAAGAAGCAGCAACTACTCTAGTAACAACTACGACAAGCGCTGTGACAGGTGATATTATACCTGTAGATACAGCAGAAGGTATTGTTGTAGGTTTAATGGTTAGAGGTAATAGCTTAAAAACTGGTACAATAGTTACAGAGGTAAATGGCTTAGATATAACAGTAAACAAAGCACAAACAATAGGTAATGGAGAAACTATAAACTTCTTTGATTACGAAACACTTTCTTTTGACGAGTCTGTTCTTGGTTGGACAAGCTTTTTTAACTATGAACCAGAGCAAGCTTTTAGTTTAGGTAGTTGTTACTATTCAGTAAACGGCGGTAAGCTTTGGAAACATTACGATCACATATCTAGCAGAAACAACTTATATGGTGTTCAATATAATTCATCAATAGAGTTTATATTCAACCCAAATCCTAGTACTTCAAAAGTGTTTAAAACTATAAATTACGAAGGATCAAATGGTTGGGAAGTATCAAGCTTTAATGCGGCTAGAAGTTTTGAGCTTAATGATACCGCTAACAAGGTACTTAGTTTCGATGATGGTGCTTATACAGATCCAGATTATGGAGTTACGGTGCATGCTGGATTTGATAATAAAGAAGGTAAATACTACGCTAATCTAGTCAACTCTAGTCCAGCTACAACTGGAGAAGTTGTATTTGGAGCTAGTATGACCGGTGTTAAAGGGTATTATTCAACAGTTACAATAAAATCAGATAGTGATAACAGAAGTTTACCACTTGAATTATTCGCGGTGTCCTCAGACTATGTGACATCTGCTTACTAAATAAAATTAAATGCAATTAAATATTAGAAAATTAAAAGAGAGCGACTGGGAAACCTTATGTTCTTGGTGGGATGAGTGGCCTGAATGGCAAAATCCACCTAGAGATTTTTTACCTGATAATGGTAAAGGAGGTTTGATGGTTGAAAAAGACGTGCCTATCGTGGCAGGTTTCATATATTACACTAACTCTAAGGGAGCTTTATTAGAATGGGTTGTATCTAATCCAGATTACAAAGAAGCTGACAGAAAACAAGCTATAGCACTTTTAATAAATGCAGCTGAAGAAGTTTGTAGAAGTAATGGCGTAAAATATATGTTCTCTATAGGTAGAAATGAATCATTAATTAAAACTCATGAAGAGCTTGGTTGGAGTATAGACAATAAATCTTCTAAAGAATTAGTAAAAAAAATATAAATTATGGGTGTAGTAACAGCATTAGCCGTTGGAGCGGCAGCAAGTTTAGCAGGTGGAGCTATAGCTGGTGGAGCGGCAGGTAAAGCAGCTAGAAGAGCTAGATCAGAAAAGCAAAGAGCTGAAGCTGAGCTTAGATCAATAAAAAATTCTAGACAGCAAATAACAAATCCATACGCTTCAACAGAAGATCTTAGTAGTTTAGCTACTGATCTTAGTAGTCAATTATCTAACCCGTTTGAAAATTTAGGTGTTGCAACTAAAGCAGCTGAGATACAGATAGAACAAGCCGATATATCTTTAGCGAATACACTAGACACAATAAGAGCTACAGGTGCTTCTGCTGGTGGCGCTACAGCTTTAGCTCAAGCTGCGTTACAAAGTAAACAAGGTGTTGCTGCTAATATAGAACAGCAAGAAGCTCAAAACCAAAAACTAAAAGCTCAAGGAGAGCAAAACCTAATGAATGCTAAAATGGCTGAGCAACAACGTATGCAAAGCATAGCTATATCAGAAGGTCAGAGAGTACAAGCAACAGAAGCGGCAGGTAAACAGTTTATGTTTCAAGCTCGAGAAAATAGAACAGATGCAGACCTTGATAGAGCGGCTGGTAAAATATCACAGGCACAAGCCGCTGAAGCTTCAGCTAATCAAGCTAAAGCGCAAGCGTGGAGCGGTGCTTTAAGTGGTGTTGGTAACATAGCCTCTTCTTTAATTGCCGCTGGTTAAAAAAAAAATATAATATGAGTTATAGAAATCCACAAATAATAGTAGATAGATCAGCTGAGATATGGGCTCAAGGTGTTAGTAAGATAGGTGACATTGTTAGCTCCGGTATAGATAAATACAGTGAAGCTAAGAGAATAGCTGCAGAAAAACAAAAAAAAATAGACGAGGCTAAGAATAGGTTTTTAGTAAACACAGAGTTACAGCAAGATAAAGATATATTAAAAATTGTTTCAGGTGTAAAAGACACTAGAGTTAGAGATGAACTTACTAAAATATTTCAAGAAAAAGGTGGAGCAGCTATGAATGCGTCAGCTGAACTAGGTATGAATACTAATTTAAATAAAAAACAAAGGCAAGAGTATAGAAAAGCTATAAGCAATTTTCAATCTTACATGGTAAATAGTAAAGACCAGATAAACAATATTTCTACTGGAGCGCAAGAGTTTAACGATTTAACTATAGATCAAGTAGTAGATGGTCACGCACCTGCTAGTGGGGATGAAATATCTAATTTGATAGGTGTTATGGCTATTAATGGTAAAAAAACGCCAGGTGTTGAAAGTACTATAAATATTGCTCCTAACGATAATAATTCAAATATACTTAAAATAAACTCACGGATAAAAGTTGGAAGTGATGTGTATAATAAATTTAAAGAAGCTGATTTATTAGGTGATTATAAAGAGTCTGATGGATATGTCAATATAAAATTTGAAAGAGATTTATCAAAATGGGACGGATCATTTTTCGAACCTGTAATGGCTGAAAGTGATAGAAATAAAACACTTCAAGAGGCTGATATATTTGATGATAAAAATCAACTAACAAAGGAATTTGTTTATCCAAATATAACTACTAGAACTGTAGGTGGTTTTCAGTATAAAGAGCAGGTTGTAAACAACGCTGCTATCGAAGACAATGTAGCTTACATGGATTTAATTAAATCTCAAGCTAAAGGAATAATGTCTTACTCGATGAAGCAGCAAAAACAGTTTATTACAGGTAGATTGAAATGGGATAAAGAAACCGCAGTTATGTATGAATCAGTTCCAGAAGCCCTTAGAGAGGCTTTTATAATTGGTCAAATGGTACATAAAAATCTAGAATCACTAGGCACTAAGAGGTTGGCAACACCAGATGATGTGAAAAACTTAGGTATACCTAACTTGAAGGTTAACGATCCAATATACACTAAAAATATTGGAAAACCTACAGCTGTAGAAGTTGAAGAGCAAGAAGAAGGAGGAGAAGAAGAAACAGACTTCAAGATGAACGCTGCTAATAGAGCTGTTAATGATCTTTTAGAAGATCCTATATCTTACTTGACAAATATTGGTGGCCCAGATGCTAGTAGAGTTACTGATAGAAACTACGACGAAGAAACTAAGATACTTGAATTTACTATGACAGATAAAAGCACTGGAAATAAAAAAATGAAGAAGTTTGATTTGTCAGATAAATCTCAAGTTAAAAATTTAGCTAGAACACTGTTTAATTTTAGAGGCAACAAGAGTTTAGAGGTTTCTGAAAATATAGATAGTGTAGTTGATAAAATATTTGACTTTAGTGATACTGGTGATTTACCAATTTTTTAACAATTAAAATAAAATAAAATATGTATACTTACAAGGATGTTTCATATACTGACGATCAAATAAAGAAAGCAGCTGAACAATCTAATATGACTGTTAAAGAATACTTAAAAAAGATCAAGGGAGATAAAGACCCTGAACCTAAAATAAAACACAGTGACTTACTTGATCCAAATTTTCAACAAGACGCTGCAGCGGGTGCGGATGTGGTGTCTCAACCAATGACAGCATCACAAGCGGGCGTTACGGATTCACCTTCGGAAGATATTTCTTTGGAATCACCAAAGACTAAAGAAGATTTAAAGTTAGACAATATAAATAAAACCTTAAGTAAAGCTGGTTCTAGTATATGGAACTACTCTCCTGACAATATTTCAGATTTATACCTTAAAACTACTGGAAAGGGTGTCGAATACCAAACTATAAATACACCTAGTATTTTAGGTCTTGGAGGGCCTGGGGTGAAATATACTGGTATATTTGGCGATCATAGTAGTGCTATAACAGGTGGCTTTTCTTATGATGATTTCGCTCAAAATGAAAAAATAAACGGTGTATCTATAGCTGAGCTTCAAGCTGAAGATCAAAATAAAGCAGCTAACAGCGCTCTAAATGTTATAATAAAAAAGTATGGCGATAAGTCAAATGATTTTGTATTAAACCAAGGAGGTAATATATTAAAGGGTGCTGATAAAGAACTAAAAACACTTTACTCTAGTTTAAAAACAGTAAGTGACAAAGACAAACAAAGTATACTAGACAAGATACAAGAGATAAGAAATGATGAGTCAAGAGAACTTTATAATATAAACACCGGAGACTTAGTACAGTATAAGGATTTATCTGAAGAAGATAAAAAACAAGAGAACTCGAGATCTGAAAAAGCAACTGAAATAGCAAAAACTACAGAGTTAAGCAAAATACAAGATCAATTAACTAAGTCATACTCTAATTTAGTGGGTATATCTAATAGAATATCAGATTTTATAAAGGAAAATGGTGAAGAAGAAATAACTAAAGAGTCTCAAACAGGTCCAGCTATCATATCAAATGTAGTTAAAGATTTTTTTGGATCAGAAGAAACTGTGTATGGAGATTTAGAAAGAGCGCAACAAATAGCATCAACAAACGAATTACCTGAAAATATAAGTAAAATCAATGGTAATCATCCTTTAGCTAAAGCTTATAACACTGCTTTGGAAAATTATGTTGTTTTAAATAAAGCAATTCAAACAAACACGGATCCATTAAGTAAAGAGCAGGAAGGTTTTTGGTTTAGTGCGGGTCAAAATATTTTAGAAAAAATAGACATGACTGGCGGTGATGCTATGCCTAAACCCCAGTACACTATTAATAGAGCATTTGTAAAAGAAGCTAAAAAAGCTGGGTTAGGTGGTATAAACGACGAATACCTAGATGAAGCTTTATCTCAAAATTGGTTGAGTGTAGTGGGTGGTGGTACTGTTGACCTGACTATGTTTGTTGGAGAGTTGATGTTGTTTAAAGGCGCAGGAGGAAATAAGATACAAAAAGGGTTCAAGTTACTGGATAAGTCTTTTAAAAGTAGTAAAGCCGCTAAGTCAAGTAAAGTGCTTAGAAAAGCTGGTGACTTTGTTATAAAAGGTCTAGATGAAGCCGCTGTTTTCACAGGCTTAGAAACAACAAAAACAACACTAGGTTTATCTCAACAAGCTACTAGAGAGCAAGAATGGGCTACAGCTACATTTGGATTTTCACTAGGTGGAGGTAATTCTTTAGGTTCTGGCTTACTAAGAGCTATACCTTCGAAAACAATATTTTCCCCGGTAATGGCACAATTATCTAAATCTGACGTTCTTAAAGATGTTGGTGGTAGATTTGTTAACGCTAGTGCTGGTGCTTTTTCTTTTGAATTTGCTACAGTTTTAGAGGCTATACAGAATCCAGAAGGTATTGGTTATGGGCCTAGAGGTGAGAGTACTTACTTCGAACAAAGTCCAGAAGAATTTATTCTTCATTATCTTGGTGAAACCGCTAAAATGGCTTTACTAGGAACTAAATCAGCGTTTAGTAAAAACGGTATACTTGCGGCTGCTCAGAGAGATATGCGTTTATTAAACTTAAACCCAGCATACGTGAATAAAGCTGCTAAAATAACTGGTATAGATGCTGAGTCGGTTAGGAAACCAGGTGAGGAAACTATAAACGAAATAGATGCCGCTAGAGCTGAAAAAATGGCAGGTATAGATGCTAAGCTTAAGACACAACAAATAACAGAGGAACAAGCTAAAAAAGAAGCAGAGTCTGCTAACAAAAACTATAACATATTAGAAGCCGAGGCTGAACTTAATTTAGCTAAAGAAAGATTTGAGGCTGAGGATAAAAGTGCTTTAAAACCTACAGATGAAAGTGTAAGAATACTTATACAGAAAATGAAAAAAGGTGAGAAGTTTAACGATAAGGATAATAATGCTCTAGTTAATACTCCTCTACCTATAATTTATGCTAGGATGGGTGCGAACCCTTCTTCTAAATCACTTGACGGTCTCTGGAATAGAGAATTTGTTATTGAAGATATTTTAAATAACAATATTAGCTTTAAAGCTGGCTATGGTACTAAAGAAAGAGCAGAATCTTATAAGTTTATTGATGAGTATTTCGAGATAGGAGGTAAGGTAAAGGCTCTTGAAAACATAAAAAATAAAAATCAAGGACAGGAAAAAGAGCTAGAGTCTTTAACAAAAGACCTTGAAGCTTATAATCCTGGAGGTTACAAGTACGATAAACTACAAGACAAACTAGATCAATACTACCTAAAACAAAGACAAGAAAACAAAGCTCAAGCTGAGGATGTGTTAGGTGCTACTAAAGAGGGTGAGTCCGTATCAATTAGATCTGTTGATGATTTTCAGAAAAAATATGAAGAAGTTTTTGATGGTAAAGAAGATGTTAAACAAACTGACGGCTTTTACGATCCTAATAATAAGGTATATTATGTAAATGAAGCTGTAGTTAAAGAAACTAGAAATATAACTGTAGATAAACACGAGGCTGGACACTTTGTTTTAAGAGATTCTTTTAAAGATAAAACTGGTAACGTAACTGAAGAAGGTATAAAACTAATTGACGATGTTTTAAATGAGTTAACTCCTAAGCAAAAAGAATTAGTTCAAAAACGTATTGACGATAACTACAGATATGATTCTAAAGGTAAGGAGCTAGATGCTAGTAAATACTATGAAGAGTATTTAACTGTTTTATCAGATGCTATAACAGAAAAAAGTATAGTGTTTAAAGAAAACGTAGGTAACGCTATGGAAAAGTTTGTTCCATTTCTACGTAAAAAAGGTATGCCAGAACTGGAGTTAAATGCTGACACTGGTAAAAACTTGTTTGAGCTGATAAAGAGCTACTCTAAAGGAGAAGAAAAAGGTATACAAGCTGCTAAAGATATCTCAATAGCTGCTGAAGGTGTTCAGGTAGAGGGTCAAAAGCCTTCAAAGTCGATAAGTAGACGGGACTCTGACATATCACCTAAAGGTAAGCAATATATAGATTTATTCAAAGAAGGTCTTATAGAAAACGAGCAATTAGTTGATATCATAAACTCACCTTCTTCTAAACCTGAAGAAAAGTTTGGAGCTATAGATGCTATAGTAGAGGCTAATTGGCCAGTTATAAGTAACTCTATAAAGTTTAACCCAACAGGTTCTATACCTATAGAGTCTGTCAAGACAGCTGTAAAGGAGCAACTTCAAGGTATATTTCCAGGTCGGAATAAAGAATTTTTAAAAGATTTTGATGCAGAGAAAAGTAAGGTAACTACAGTTCTAGGTCCAAATTTTCTTGGTAGAAGACAAGCTGAAATATTAGAAAGAGCTAAAAACATAGGTGAGAAAAAACTAGATGGAACTAGTACAGATTCTGAGCAAGCTAAACAAATTGTAGACACATCTACTAAGACCAGTGTTGCTGTAGATAAGTTGGCTAAAAAACCTACAGAAACAACTAAATTCAAATCTAACTATATATCTCCAGAGTTTAAAAAATCCTTAGACACTGACAAGAGTGAAAAACAAGCTATTGAGGATAAGATATCTAGTACTGTAAAAGAATCTTTTAAAGATAGATCAGTTAGTAGATTTAAAGAGACTGGTAAAATACCTCAGGAATTAGCGCAGCTTTATGCAGACATGTTTGGTATAAAAACAGTCTCTGCTCTTATAGAAAAACAAAGAAACTTACAAAAACTTGATCAACAAGGAGCTGTTAGAGCTAGACAGTTTTTAATAGATAATGCAGCATCGGATTTTGCTAGATTACCTAGAAGTAAGGATGACACTGGTAAAGCTACTGGAATATTACAAACAAAGATAGGTAAGGTATTATACAATAAGGCAGGTGAATTAACTGGTGGTTTAAAAACATATACAGATATAATAAAGGGTAAAAACGTCACACTAGAAGGGTATGATGGTAAGCAGTACGAGTTTAATCAACTCGACAGTGAAGGTAAGAAAAAACCAATATATAGAGATGCTCAGCATATAAAAGCAGCGTTAGATTTTCATATAAGAAATAGAGCGTTAGAAACTTTAATACCTGAACAAGGTAAGAGAATACAGGCTGGTGCTAAATTTCAGAAAAGAAAAGAATCTGGTCAAGCAAAACTAGACTCTAAGGTAGATAAAAAAGCGTTAAATAAAATTAGAACGGATAGAGTCGCCAAGCAAAAGGTATTAGTAAATACTTTTCCTAAGTTTCTACCAGTTGATCGATTTGCTAGACCAACAAACTGGACGTCAGGCAATAAAATCAGCTCGCTGCGTAAGAGAGGTTTTGATATTATATCAGATCCTAGAAGAATAGTTGATAAAAAGCTTAGGACTGAGGCTGAGCAAGCTATACTTAATGACGAGTTAATAAATTTAACTAAAGTTAAAGAGGATGCTAAGAAGAATGAGAGAAGTTTTAATGATAAAGAGCTAGAAGCTTTTAAAGAATCCTTTAGAGGTAAAAATGGTCCTAGTTGGAAAAAGAACTTACAATTAAAAAAGCTACATGATAAAGGTGTAGATCTTCAAATAGACGCAGAATTAGCTATTGCTAAAACAGGTCCTGAGGATTTTGCTGTTTTAAGAGAGTATATATATAACCCTAGTTTAAATGCAAATGCTAATAGAAATCAAGCAACAGCTATAGGTAGAGAGGTAGGAGCTTTAGAAAGAAAAAAAGAAACAACAGATGAGCACGTTTTTCAAGCTATTGAACATGCTAATATACGCGTGCAGTTGTATAAGAATATTATAGAAGGAAAACCTAACGCTAAACAATCATTAGAGTATTATAAAAAGTGGATAAAAGATAATTATATACAGTATACTTTAAAGAATGAAAATGACACCTTAAAAGGAAATTTAGTAGACTCTGAGGGAAATAAGTGGTCTAACTCAGGTGGAACATCTCATCCAGTGTTGATGAAGCAACTTAATAAAGCTGTAGAGTCTGGTAAAAAAGAAGATTGGGACAAAGTTCCTAGCTCTGATTTAAGATACTTTAATACGTATAAAAATGCTAAAAATGAGTACGTAGGTTTAAATCCAAACAATATATATAAAGGTAACGAAACTAAGGCTAAGGAGTATAATGTAGTTGTACCTAAGAAGTTTGAGCAAAATAAAAATGTTGTAATAGAACAGAATAAAATAATGGAATCTGTTATATTAAGCGAGGCTGGTTTACTAGAAGGATTAAACACTGTAACTAGAAGCGAAGCTAAAGGTTTAATTAACGAATACGTTAAGTTGGCTGATGTTATAACAAAAGCAACTTTAGTAAATAATGAAAATACACCTAAAATTCTTAGATTTTCTAAAAAAGTATCTAATGAAGAGTCTTTAGAAAACTTAAGTAAAATAGATAAAGCTTTATCTATAGCTAGAAACCTTAAATCTCCTGTTAAAAAAATAAGAGTATTTGATTTTGATGATACATTAGCTACAACTAAAAGTAATGTGTTGTATGAAATGCCTGATGGAAAGAAAGGGTCTTTAACCGCTACTGAGTTTGCAAAAAGAGCAGGTGAGCTTGAGGCTAAAGGTGCTGAGTGGGATTTTTCTGAGTTTAGTAAAGTTATGAAAGGTGCTAAAGGACCTTTGTTTGATGTAGCTAAGTTCATAAGTGAAAGCCCAGGTAAAAGAGACATGTTTGTATTAACTGCTAGACCAGCTGACGCTGCTGGACCTATAAAAGAGTTTTTAGATAGCATGGGATTAAATATTCCACTGGAAAACATAACAGGTCTAGGTGATGGTACTCCGCAAGCTAAAGCTAGATGGATGATAGATAAAGCGGCTGACGGTTACAATGATTTTTACTTTGCTGATGATCATTTAGGAAATGTTAGAGCTGTTAAAGAAATATTAAGTGTAGTAGATGTTAAAAGTAAAGTTCAGCAAGCTAAATTTAGCAAAAAGTTAGGAAAAACATTTAACGATATAATACAGGAAAAAACAGGCATAGCTTCAGAAAAAACGTTTGGATCAGCTAAGGCTGAAATAATGGGTAAAGGTAAGGGTAGATTTGATATATTTATATCACCTACTGCTGAAGATTTTGCTGGTTTGTTATACAAGACTCTACCTAAAGGTAAAAAAGGTGAACAGGCACTTAAATTCTACAAAGAAAACTTATTTGATCCATTTGCTAGAGCTGAGGATAATATTATTAGAGATCAAATATCATTAGCTAACGATGTTAAAGCTTTAAAAAATAAACTAGGTATAATACCTAAGAAACTAAGAAAGAAAAATGAAACAGGTTTTACTAACGAGCAAGCTTTAAGAGTTCGCATGTGGACAAAAATGGGTGTAGAAGTTCCTGGTTTAAGCAAATCTGATTTAGCTGAACTAAATAAAGTTATAAAAGATAACCCAACATATGAAGCTTTTGCTAATGAACTTTTGTCAACAACTAAAGGTGATGGCTGGGCTGAACCAGGTAAAAACTGGCTTAGTGGTACGTTAACTAGCGATGCTAGAACATTGCTTGGTAAAGTTAAAAGAGCTAAGTACTTAGAGCAGTGGAAGCAAAATAAAGATGAAATATTTTCAGAAGCTAATTTGAATAAGCTAGAGGCAGCTTATGGTAAGAAATATAGAAAAGCATTAGAAGGTACTTTAGAAAGGATGCAGTCTGGTAAAAATAGAAGTTCACAAAACACTGCGGGTGATAGAGCTTTAGATTATATAAATAATTCTGTAGGTGCCATAATGTTTTTAAACACTAGATCTGCGGTTTTACAGACGTTATCTAGTATAAACTTTATAAACTGGACAGATAACAATCCTTTAAAAGCTAGTGCTAGGTTGGTAGATGTAAAGCAATATTCTAAAGATTTCTTAGAGATAATGAACTCTGACTACTTAACAGCTAGACGTGATGGATTAAAATTAAATGTAAGTGAGGCTGAAATAGCTGCTGATTCAGGTGCTAGAGGTATAATAAACACAATACTAAAAAAAGGTTTTGTATTTACTAAATACGCTGATAGTTTTGCTATAGCTTCAGGTGGTGCGACTTTCTATAGAAATAGAATAAACACTTATAAAAAGCAAGGGCTATCTGAGGTAGAGGCTAAAGAAAAAGCTTTTTTAGATTTTAAGGATATATCTGAAAAATCTCAACAGTCATCTGGAACAGACAAGATAAGTCAACAACAGGCTAGTAACTTAGGTAGAGTTGTTTTAGCTTTTGCTAATACACCAATGCAGTATGCTAGGTTGCAGAAAAAAGCTATGTTAGACCTTGCTAATAAAAGAGGTGATTGGAGAGAAAACACGTCTAAAATCGTTTACTACGGTTTTGTGCAGAACTTAATATTTAATGTAGTGCAAAATGCTTTATTTGGCTTAGCTTTCGCTGATGATGAGCAAGATGAAAAATTATTGTCTAAATCAGGAAGAGTTGCTAATGGTATGGCTGATTCATTACTTAGAGGTACTGGTATACCAGGAGCAATAACAGCTCAAGTGAAGAATGCTCTTATGGTTATAAACAGTGAGTCTAGCAAGAAGAATCCTAAATACTCTAAAGCTGTTAAAGAAATAGTTAGCATATCTCCAACCGTGGGATCTAAGTATAAGAAATTAGTAAACGCATCAAAAGCAGCTGAATATGGAGCATTTGATGACATGAAGTTTAGTTTAGATAATCCAGCATACATGGCTATGGCTAACGTTATTTCAGCAACAACAAATATTCCGGTTGATAGAGCTTTACGTAAGTCGCAAAACATACAAGGCGCTTTAAACGAGGATTATGATGTGTGGGAAAGAATAGCTATGGCAGCTGGTTGGCAAGACTGGGAATTAGGTATAGAGAAAAATAAAAAGAGTAAGAAAAAGAAAACTACAAAAAAGAAAAAACGATCCGGAGGGATAACATTTGATGAATTTTAAAAATATATTATGAAAGAAGAAGCACCGTTACTAAAAAAATTAATTAAAAAAGGGCCTTGCTGGAAAAAATATAAGCAAGTTGGTATGAAAATGAAAGGTAATAGAAAGGTTCCTAACTGTGTACCAAAATAAAAAAATTTAAGCATGCAAAAAGTAATCGACAAAATACAGAAAACTTGGAACAGCCTACTATATAAACTAATGTTTAAGAAGTACAAATAAAAACTATGACTAATATATCAGAAAACACTCAAGTAACTTTAGACTTGAAAACTATAAGCATAATAGTTGTTGGTGCAATA
>Ga0209532_1000566_pt1 | contig 31745 bp, 54 predicted proteins | sample COG_02_FD_184746 | JGI IMG/M metagenome (GOLD analysis project Ga0209532, IMG submission 184746) | Pelagic Microbial community sample from North Sea - COGITO 998_met_02 (SPAdes) (version 2) | ecosystem: Environmental > Aquatic > Marine > Neritic zone/Coastal water | place: Helgoland, sampling... | reverse complement strand
AATCTACCGACATTCGCAGGATTTGTAGATGGTAAGTTAGTAAAACAGTCTCAAGGAAATAAAGTTGAAGTTATTCAAGAAGTATTAGATGAGGTTACCAATAATTAAACAACTCATAGAGGGTGGACTTTGATGAGGATTATATGGAGGAGGCTGTTGAGGTCCTCCTATCCATATCTGAGTCAAGAGGTCTGAAAGATGAAGAAATGGAAGTTATCGGTGAACTGATATCAAACATATCAGGAGCACAAGAGGTAATGGTAGATATCAAAAAAGGTACTCCTCAGAAAGAAGCACTCAATGGGTTTATGAAAAGGGTGATGAATGCAATAAAATAAAAAAGGGGACAAAACGCCCCCCTTTTTAAATTATTCAATGTCAATCTATACTGTAATTGAATCAAAGCGATATGAATCACCATCTTCAACTAACGTATAAGCATTACCTGAGTAATCAGAAGGTATGTCAATTTCAGAACCCGTTAAGTTAATAACTTCATAACCATCGTTAGTTCCCCAACCTTCAGCCACACCAGTAAATTCCGTGGCGGAAACAGAAGTTAATCCTGTTGCCGAAATAGATATCTCTCCTGATGTTGTGATAAATACGACAGCTTTACTTGTCGCTTCTCTACATACGTACATAATATATTATATTAAATTGTTTATTCTTCAATAAATAGTTGTGTGATTAATAAAAACGCGTTATATTTGTATTGTAAATAAGAAACATAAACCCACCATCATGACAGTAACAGGAATCAACATCGAAGAAAAAGTAAGAAACTACAAAGGAGTGAACACATTCATTAAAAACATTAGACCAGGATTATTAAAGTATGGTCGTCTAACACCGAAACAATTGCAATTTGCTGAGAAGATTATCATCAACGAAGTTCGTCAGTCAGAAGTAAATGTTGATGAACTACCTGAAAATATTCAAAATATTGTTAGCTACGATGGTGAGTTGAAATTTGTTAAGGACATCCAATCAAAATACAACAAATACCGTCGTCTCACTGAAAAGCAAGTGACGGCAGCGAACAACGCCATCAGCAAAGAGAAATCAAAGAAGTCTCAAAAAGACCTAAACATTGACTTGGTGGGTAATACCATCAAATTGGGTCGTAACATCGCAATGGACATCAAAGAAAAATACGAATTGGACTTCCACCCAATCTTGGTGGATGTAACCAAAGTCATCACTGTCTCTGAAAAAGCAATGAAGTTGGAGGCTAAACTCACAAAAGAGAACGGTGGTATCTGTCGTTGTTGTGGACGTACCCTAACCGATGAGATGTCTCAGATGACAGGTGTTGGTCCTGTATGTGCGGGATACGTAGGTGTTAAACACCCATCATCTCGTAAGGATATCCCTCTATTCCAACAAAAAATGGCCGAACGAATTGACGAGGTAGGTTCATTTGAGTTTTGGATTCCGAAACGTCAAATCAAGGAATGGAACGGTCACGCAGCAGTATTGTTGAAACTCTAATCTAAATGGGGGAGGAAACTCCCCCTTATCTTTATCATTATGAAAAAACTATTTTTACTTTTAGTGGTATGTGTGTTTTTTACACATACCACATTTTCACAGTCCTATCCACACGCAACCAAAGTGATGTCTTGGCAAGGATATGATTATTATATATCCAATCAAAACTTTACCTTTTGGGGTGGTGAAAGTCACATTCAATCAATTGACACCAGTATTCATGTCTTATCAATATCAAATTCACGAGAGAATGGTGAACTAGCGGATTCCATATACCATCTTTTTGGTTATGATAAGTATTGTTGGTTAGGTGGATATGACACTTTAGTCGAGGGTCAATATCAATGGATTGATGGGTCAACCTTTAATTACGATAACTGGTATTGTGATACAAATTACTGTGAACCTAATGGAGGAAAAGATGAAAACTATATAATGTTCAATTTTGGTCAAAGAGGTAAGTGGAACGACGCAACCAACATTAACGATTATTTCCCTTACCTTTTCAAAGTAGCACAACAAACAAATAATGGGTCAGGTACCGGTGGTTCAGGTAATTCTATAGGAATTGAAGAAAATACTGTGAATTATTACCGACTATGGGATTGGAAAGGAAACCTAATCTACGAAGGTACTGATTTAAATTATCAAAACCTAAAAGGAAATTACATTTTACAAACAAATGGTGTAAGTAAAAAGATTTTTGTGGGGGGTTATTAATCCCCCTTCTGTCTTTTAATGTCGTCGTCAGTGGGTTCAGTCAATGAGTTACCCAAATCTTGGAATCGTGTCTGACCAGTATAGTCTGTTTTTGTTGCAATAGCAGATAAATTAGATACATACATTTTTCTAATGTCACTTCTTGGATGTGATGATATTACTGAAGATAAGAACTCATCACTAACGATAATATTTTTTTTGAGTGTCGGTAGATGACCTTCAACCAACTTTTCAATTCCTGTTCTTTTTAACATATACGTATGGGTATTATAAAATGCTGAAGGTCTGATAAAGTTATCTTTACCAATCCTTTTTGAGTCCATAAGTTTTTTGAAAATCCTATGTAATGAATTATGTGACATCAAACATATGTCCCACTCATAATCGTCCATCTCATTAAATATTGACCAATCAATCGGCACACGAGGAATAAAGTCATCCTCCAAAATCATGATGGTATTGTACCCATTCTTATAAGCATCTTCCCAACATCGAGTATGTGATATCATTCCACCCGCTTCACCATAAGTTGTAGGTCTATTCCAAAAATCATATTTTATGGTCGATTCAGAGAGTTCCCAACCGTCATATAATGTATATTCCTCACCTTCCTCTTTAATCAGTCTTTTTCCGACATAACCTTCAAATACCTCTACTTTGGTACCGAAAGGAAGGGGTAACATATTTGCCCTCTCTAAAAGTTCTTCAACGTATTCTTCTCTGTGGTCGATAGAGATGATGTATACTTTGTCTATATACATAAAAAGTTTTTGTTTAAAAATAAGACCCTTATAAAAATAATAAACCCACCAATTGGTGGGCTCATTAAATTTAAATCTTAAGATTATTATAGAGACATCAACATATCCAACAACTCTTGTTGTGGGAACATATCGAATTTATCTTTTCTCGTATTGGTATGTGTCCAAATACCTTTAACCTTTCCGTAATAAGCATCCTCGTTAAATTCAAATGCATCTGCACCTTTATCTTTAACCAAAGAAGGGAGACCGGCTCTTATATCAATACCGTCTCTCTCACCAATCCAACGAACCCATTTATCCAATGATTCAATTTGTTCATCAGAATACTTATGCCAAGTTTTAAATCCTCTAAATGGTTTATCTAATTCGACTAATTGAGAATCCGCAACCTTAGTACCCGCATATGTCTTACCATTTTTAATCCATCCAAAATTACAAACTTCAATACCCACAGAGTGAGTATGCATGTGTTGTGACCCATTTTTACCTAAGTGCCATCCATAACCACCCTCAGGGAACGCTTGTACCATTACACCATCGTGGTCTTCATTATTACCTTTTACTGATGGACCACCTAATACGAATTCAGTTGCGACTGCTCCACGGGAGTCTCTACCCCATTGGTCAATACAATTGAATGGATTGTGCCATCCTGCGGTGTGATGCAAAAACAAATACTCTTTGTTTGTTGGACCGTTTTTATACTCACCCTCAGGCAAGAAGTGTCTGTTTACGATTAAACCATTTGACGTTTCAAAAGTCTTTTCTGAATCATCAGTAGTAGCGAGACCCATAGCATCCCAAGTGGCAGGACCTACTAAACCATCGGCAACCAAACCATTAGAGATTTGCCATTCTTTGACTTCCGTTTCAGTTCCCTTACCGAAAATACCATCTACATCTGCCCCCAAAAATTCTTGAAGGTCTTTGACCTGTTGTCCTCTCGAACCAATTTTTAATAACATGTTTTTAAGATTTATTATTTTGTTTATTACCATAAATATACCTTTGATAGGTAAGATATTTATTTGTATATTTGAAAGATAAAATATAATCCGCTTATGACTCAAGTTTTAGTTTTAAACTCGGACTTTTCCCCACACAATGTAACCACATTGAGAAGAGGGTTCATTTTAGTTGAGAAGGGTAGGGCTGAGGTACTACAGAAAGGTGAGGATATTATAACCTCTGTGGGTAGCTTTGTACGTCCCTTAGTTATTCGTCTACTGAACTATGTTCGTTACCGACCAAAAGGTGTGGGTATCACCCGTAAACGTATATTTAAAAGGGACGGTTACGAGTGTTGCTACTGTGGTAGTAAACGTAACTTAACCGTAGACCACATTATCCCTAAGTCTCGTGGGGGTTCTAACCATTGGAACAACTTGGTAACCTCATGTAGTCGTTGTAACAGTAATAAGGATAATAAGACCCCTGAGGAGGCTGGTATGAATATGAGATATAAAGCAACTGTCCCAAATCTATTCTCAAGAATTATCGATGAACATGTGGAGGATACTTGGGACAACTTTAAGAAGGTTTACTTTAGGACATAAAAAAAAGGTGTACTAACGTACACCTTCCTTAGATAAACTCACCTCCTTTCCTTGGTTTGTTTATGAAACGATATTATCTCTAATATCCTTCATCTTCAGTTCCATCTTTGAGTTAATATCACCCATCAATGGATTTAACATGTCAACAAACATGTCCTCTAATTCTTTTTCATTATTTGGGTCCTGAGCCAGTTTAGCAACTTTGCTTTTCATAAACTCAGGTAATGTTTCTAAATAATCAGTTGAAAAATCTTCACTATATACCTCAGCTAGTTTTGATGCTAAAAATCTTGGTTCTGTAAATAACTTTGACACATTATCAATATCGGTATCACCAATAGCCTTCTCGATTACCTTTTGTTCGAATTCACTAACGTTTAATTTATTCATTAAGAACTCAGTAAGTTTTTTCTTAACAGTTTCCATAAACTGAGGACCGTCTTCTTGGAACATCTGATTTAATACTGCAATTAAATTTTCATTAATAAGATTAATATCAAACTTTTGAGTCTTCATATATTTTATTTCAGATACCAACTTTGGTAGTGAACCAGAGTTCATCAATCTTGTGTTAATGATTGAAGACTCAGAAATTCTCTTACTTCTGTTGCTCTCTATTTCCTGTATGTGTTTTTTTAAGTTTTTCATATTATTTTAAATCAATAATTCCACTATCACTACTACCAACAGTTCTGTTATTATAATCAATCGCAAATCTACCTGAATCAGGGTCTTGAGACCATTTAGTACTACCAATACTATCTAACTTATCGTTAAGTTTTGAGAAGTCGAATCTACCACCAAATTTGTGTTGCCTTCTACATCTATAAACTTGTCTTGCCGCACTTTTAAGTTCTTCATCACTAATATCGTAATCACCAATCGTACCCATTTCATAATACTGTTCAATCAACTCCTTACACTCAGGTTTTGTGATTGACTGTATTTTGGATAGTTCACTAATGGAACTCGCTCTACCTTTAACATCAACATTTGAAGTTTTTACTTTATACATTTTGAACTCACTAAAAGGTTCAAAATCTTCACTATATTTTACTTTAACATCCGCAACTTCATACATATCAGGATTAATTGGTCTTAATAAGACATAACCCTCACCATTCATACTTTTTATAATTCTCTTCTGACGGTCCGTAAAGTTCTTTTGAATCAATCCACTAACTGCACCAATACCTTCATTACCCGCTTTCTTATATATGTCATCCAATAACTTGTTGTTTTGAATATTCATTTCTTCTTCAGGTCTTTTTTCAGGTTCTTTTGGTTGATTTTCAGGTTGAACCTCCGATGATTGTACGGGTTCCTCAGGTTTTAATTCTTGACCATATTTCATATTCCAAGTACGAGTCGCGTTCTCTTGTGATTTATCACCACTTATAAATGTAATTTTATTATCATCACCGTATTCAATGAATACCCTTTCTTTATCACCTGTTAGGACTTGTTCGTATAATATTTTCTCTAAACCAACCGATTCTCTTAACTGAGTTTGGATATTGTATCCAAGTTCAGGGGTATATCTAAGGTAGTACGGTCTACCACCTTTATCTATCAATAACTTAACTAAAAAGTTGGCAACTGTCTCGTCTAAATCTTCTGAGTTTAATTTACTAAAATCACCACCAAATTTTCTATCATAAAGTGAGATAATTTTACGTGCTAAATCTTTTTTATCTTCATCAGATAACTTGGAAGTGAGGTCCTTATCCTCCATATCCATAACCTCCATATCAACAATTAACTCGATAATTCTTTGTTCGATTTTACCTTTACTTGAGTCTTGTACTGTTGTTTCAGGTTGCTGTTCAGGTTGCTGTTCAGGTTGTTGTGGGTCAGGTTGTTGTGGGTCAGGTTGTTGTGGGTCAGGTTGTTGTGGGTCAGGTTGCTGTTCAGGTTGCTGTTCAGGTTGCTGTTCAGGTTGCTGTGGGTCTTCACCAACAGGTATTGCGCCTGGTTTGGGCTTTAATTGTTCACTTACTAAAATTGATTTTAATCCTTTCATATCTTAAAACTCTATATCTTCTAGTTTATATGCTTTTCCATCGATTTCAATAGCAACATAATTATCCTTGACATAAACAGGGTATTTCACACCTGCCTTTTCAATGAACATACTACGACCGTCACTTTCTCGATAGAAATTATCTCTATATGACGGAGGTAACATTTCTCTAATTTCATTGTATGTAGTATCTCTATCTGCCCATGAAAGACTTGACGCAATCCACTCCACAGGTGGTACCACTATTCCCGCAATAAACTCCTCATAACTTCTACCGTTTAATAGAGATTCAACCCAACCGTCATAACCTATTTTATATCCCGATTTTTGGTCTGCCCTTGTTTTAGTTACTTTCCAAATCTCTCTTATAACCTGTAAAAGAACTGCCTTAAAATAAATACCTTTTAAGTTACCCCAAAATACGGACCACTCAAACTTACCGTTAGAGCCCTTAATAATTCTATCAATAAACTTTCTAGGGTTACCAATTGCATTCTTAAGATTCAATGGTAATTTTTTTGTTATGTTTTCAATCGCATCCGTAGCAAACTTTTCTTTCTTACTTAAAGGAAGTTTAGACCATAGGTTTTCAATATTTTTTATTTTTTTACTATTTTTTCCTTTAGATAAGATAACATCTAACTGACCCGTAATTTCTTCAATATAACGGTCAATATCACGTGATGTGAACATCGGTGTTAATCTATCTCTATTTTCTGTTAAAAATCCTTTTAATGCACTTTTAAAATCATCTATGTTATTAACATCCTTAACCTTTTTAGTTGCTTGATTCATAATATCATTGATATCTATATCATCAACCTTTGTGGATGCATCACCAATACCATCATCGATTCTACTTCTAACATCTTTCTTAACACCATTTATCAATTCATCAGGAAACTCATTATTAAGACCTACCTTCTCAATTACATCGTCCATTTTTTTTGTTAACTCATCATAACGACCAGGATTTTCTTTTAGTGTATTAATAATTTTTTCAATATTGGCATTTAATCTGGAACCCAATAATTTTTGGTCAACTAAGTTTTTGGCCAATAAATCATAGTCAATCACCTTCATTAATAAATCCATTGCGTCATCTGATAAAGCATCACCCGACCTTAATCGTCTAATTAAATCATCCTGAGAATTATCAGTAGTTCTTAATACCTTTCTGGCTATGTCATCATCTAATACAGTAAAGAATCTTTTCAATACCTTAGGTACTATTTGTTCAGATAAAACATTCTCATTACCCATAAGATTACCAATTCTCTTTACTTCATTTAATACTTTATTTTTCATTATCATTAAACTTTAATTATAAATAGTCAATTATTTATGTTTATATACCTTAAAAGGCGTCATCCCACTCTTGATTCGCATCTACCGTATCAATCTCAAGAGTTGCAGATACTTGAGCTAAAACTAATTTATGCACCTCTTCTTTATCTTTGATATAATCCTGTTCAAACTTCTTTTCTTGTGTACTTAACTTTTTAGTTGGTGTTTTTCCACCGAATACCTTTGTTTTAATTGATTCTTCAGATTTTCCAGATGTTAGTATCCACTTATCAGTGTCTTTCTTTTTAGTATAATACTTGTCACCGTCTTTTTTATAATCCCAAGTACGGTCAAAATCAGTTACTATTTGAACTTTTTCTTCGGTTGGTGTTGATGAAGACACAGATGAAGTTTCTTCCTCACCTATACCATACATCTTAGCCAATTTATCGTATGTATACCAAATACCCCCAATAGTTAATCCCATTTTAGTTAAATTAAACTTATTAGGATTCTTCTTAGCAAACTTATAAACTGCAAATACAATATCTTTTAAGGTTGCCTTTTGAAGTTTACCCTTAATCATTAACTTGGTGGCCTCTTTCGTTACCTTTAACTGTAACCATTTTTTATTTTTACCTATTTGTTCGACAGTTTCGGCTTCTGCCTTGGTTAACTTCCCTCCTGACCTTGCTTTATTAATTAAAGACGCTAATCCGTCTCTACCTAACTTTTTGACACCAGGTATCCTACCCACTAACTCACCCATTGGTATCAATGAGAAGGCTAATGCAAATCCTGCACCATATTTATCACCTTCAGAGTAATACAATCCAGCATTTGCCAATTCTATACCTAATGATAAGAACGGACCAACTACAGGTATAAAGAATGTCCCAACAGCAGCAATATCCATTAACAAGTGTCTATCTTCTTTACTAAGAGGTTTTAATTGTTGTGCCTTCAAATTTTGACTATAAGTCATTCCAAGAGGAGTCATAAATGGTTTTTCACCCATCTGTTCCTCAATGTTTTCATTAAGAGTTTTAGACGTATCGTAAAACATTTTTAATAATACATCATTCAATATTTCTTCATTTCTTACCATACTGGGTTTCCTTTTCCTCTATTTAATCCTGACTCCCACTTAGTGGTACCATCAATTGGATTGGCTTTACCTCTTGTTAGTCCTGTTTCCCATGTACTCATTGACGGCCCTGACGGAGCTGGTTCACCACCATCCTCCTGTTCGTCAATCTCACCATCTGAAGATTTAGGTTTATTATCATTACCACACATATGACAAATATATAAATCATCCCCACCATCCTCTATTTTCCAATTATGGTCACATTCATCACATTCTATTCTATCACCCACTATAGATTCTATAATGACAGTAAGACCCATAACCTCTTTAATACGTGAAATATCTTCTTTTAATAATCCCATTAGGAAACATTTCTATATAAATAGTTTGTTTAGAGATAAAATAATCCATATATTTGTAATATGAACAATAAATACAACATAGGTGAGGTCGTGGAAGACCGTCAAAGTAGTCTAAAGGGCACAATCAAAGAATATGAACAGTATGATGATGTCATCCTGTATTACTTTGAAGAAGGTGGCGCCTTACCCGAAAACAGACTATTACTTAAAGGTGTAAAAGGATTAACTAATTTCTTAAACAAAACAAATGATGAAAAAAATAAAATTTGGGAAGATGTTTTCCCTATTGATTGGATTTAGTGTACTATTTGGTTGCGAAAAATCATATCCAACCTATTACGACATAGACGGTGAATATGTCATTGACCAGGTAATCGTCTTATATGAAGACCTAGTCACTGGTGATAGGTGGGATTCTACATACTATAGTGGTGAATTCTCACTATATAAACCCCTGACACCATTGGACTCTTTTACCATCGGTGTGACTCGTTTCAAACTTACGGACGCGTCTAGAACGTTCTATTGGGATAAAGACGAGACAGTATTTGGTAATCCATGGCAACAGTCAGCAGATGCAGACCTAAGACAAGACATACTGTCAGGACAGTGGGATTATCTACAAATCCATTTTATGTATACGAATATGGTGACCAGGTCTTTTGAGTTATCTTTAGTCGGTATTGATGACTTCCAATGTTGGGTAAGGCAGTACCCTTTTAAATCAGAAGGACCAAAGATTGATGTAAAATACTACTTTCACGAAGTAGGTCCATAAAAAAAGGAGGGTTTTCCCTCCTTTTATTTTCTTAACATCTCTTGGATGGTTTCAATGTTTTGAATGAATTTCTCAGGATTGTCCTTTGCCCATTTCTTAACCGACTCAGGAAGTTGGGATTTCTCCACTTCCACCATCATCACTATTTTCATCGACTTTTCCTGACTCTCCGACTCCACCATAACGTCACCAAAAGCACCGTATAACTTTCTTTTTATTGACGGTACTTCAGACTCAAAAGATATACTATATCCATTGTTTTTTGCCCATTTTGAAAGTTCTTTACTATCTAAAAATGAGCCCTGTCTAAATGGGAAATCGTTTATTAGTTTTTCAGGTCTACTCTTCATTCCGAATATTTTCATAGATGGACTAATGACTACAAGAATATCTTGACTATCCAAACCGAACATACGTGGTTTAGATAGTTTTATTCTTCCTAGTAGTTTTATCAATAAGTCATTTATGTTGTCCATATTAATAAATATCATTAAAGATATTCTGCGTCTGGTAATTTACCTCCGACTACATAATATTCATTTAAAAACTCCATCAACTCATCCTCATCAATGTATACCTCATCATTATCCTCATCCTCATAATCCCACTCCTCCTCATCGAATTCACTATAGAACCCATCAAACGAAATACTATCATCATACCCATACTCTTGGAGAAGTTCGTACTCCATGGTATCTGTTCTTACCATATCGGGGTCATCTCCCATACATCTAAACTCAACACGGAGTACATTTGAGTCCTTACTTATAAAATGTGATATTATTTCAATTACTTCCATTGTTTCTTTTACTATTAAGCGTTATTCTTACTATAAAATATATCAAAAATGAACAAAAACCAAATAATCATAGAAGACTACGATATTTTTGATACTGAATTATCAGTTTATTTTTCAGTAAATCAAGAGTTATGGGTCAGAGAAGGGACAATAGATATTGACGATTTTGACGCATGGTTAGAAAGAATGGGATATTATGAAATGTCAAGAGATTGTTGGAGCATGACCTCTGAATCACACTATACTGAAGATTGGACTGTAAGTTTTGATGAGTATGTGTCAGACTATTTGTCTGCAAATGACATAATAGATTTTATTAGTGATTATTACGAAAATAAACCATTACCAGAATTTACAGAAGTATGAAAATAATTTCAACATCTTTAGATAATGTTTATCTAATTGAAGAATCAGTACATAAGGATAATAGAGGATATTTCATGGAAACTTGGAATGAGTTAAGTTACTCAGCTAAAAATCTCATTAACGACCTACCCTCAGAATGGGCAGTTAAAGATGATGGTACAATGCACTCAACATATTTTGTTCAGGACAATCTATCCGTTTCACATAAAGGTGTTTTTAGAGGACTTCACTATCAAACAGATATCAATGGTCAAGCAAAGCTAGTTAGAGTCTTAAAAGGGGCAGTGATTGATTTTGTGGTGGATTTAAGAGAGATGTCAGACACCTATGGTAAATTTGAGTATTTTGAGTTGAATGACCGAAATAATATGTCACTATTTGTACCACCCTATTTCGCCCACGGATTATTATCTTTACAAGACGATACAATATTTACATATAAATGTGGTAATTATTACAACAAAAATGCGGAAGGTAGTATTGTATACTCAGACCCAATCATTAGACACGTCGAAGATAACAACAGAACAATAAAAGACATAATTGAGTTTTATCACCCTTGTGAAAGTGAAGATGATTTAATACTTTCGTATAAGGATAAACACGCACCGAAATTCTTAAAACGTAAATACTGATGGAAATTATCAAAAACATGGAAGCCTTAGATAAGGCAAGAAACATTATTCATTCTTGTGAGTCATATTCTCAATTGGACACTGCTCAAAGATTTTGTGAATTGTATTACGATATGTTTGAAGACCGAGTAAATTATGAAAGGTTGATTAGAGACATCACCGTTCGTAGAGCCGAACTTAATGTTGAATAATAAAAAACCCCATCATTTGATGGGGTTTCTTTTTTAGTTAAATTTTTTAAATCTATTAAAGTTTTCTAATATTTGTTCTCGTTGTGTTTTGAATGATTCATGTAAATCTTCGTCAATATCTTCATACATTCCACATTCCATACATTCTCCTTCTACCAATGCTGAACCACATTCTTCACACATTTCTTTTTCCACAACTTCCTCTTTCAAAGATTCTGCCCATTGTTTGAATATATTAATTTTATCCTGTAATTCATCTTTCTTAATTTCAATGGTAGTGATACTACCATTGTTATTTACTTTACCACCCAACTTTTCAATCAACCCATCACAGTTCATACAATTCAAAAAGATTATATTTTCATTTGCTGCGTGTGGTCTGAAATTAATATACATTTTACTATCAGGTTTTCTGTAAATAACCGCATAATCTTCACGATTACTAACTCTTTTGTTTGGTCTTTCCCAACCTCTAACATCAGGAAATACAATGTCTTCTGAGAATTTGATACCTGCCTGTTCTTTAATCTCATGGTCATGACCTTCACACTCACAGTCTTCGACCGGACTACCACATGAAGGGCAAGTTTCACCTTCACCCATAACCATCTCACCATCCTCAGGTCCATCAGATACAAAGTCATAAGCCGGGTCAACTGCAGAAACGTCCATATCAGGTGCGTCGATAACAACCTGTTCTTCAACATTCTCATGAATATGGTTATCATACTCTTGAACCTCACCAGTATTGGTAACTTGAAGACCTTTCTTATCTTGAGCCAAATCCTCAACCGTTAATGGTGTTTGATTTGATGGGACATTCCCTGTGGCATAACCATCATAGAAACTTCTATGTGTATTGAGGATGGATGCTCTCTCCTCGTCTGATATAATTGAATAACCTCTCATAATTAAAGTTTTATTATAAATAGTGTTTGAATATGAAATATTCTTTTATTACATTTACACAAAAGACAATTATATGGAAATTAGAAACTTTGATATTGAAGATATTCACGAAATGGCCGAAGGTGCCATTATATTAGACGGACTTGATGGTGCCATCATTGGTATCACTGAGGAGTTCGGCATGGACATTAGAATACTCTACTCCGTTAATAAAATATTAGACATTCTAACTAACGATGGAGCAATTGACTATGAAGAGGCATTAGAATATTACTACTATAATATCGTTGGTGGTCATTTCGGTCAAAGAAATCCAATATTTTTATCCGACCATTTGGTCAATATTTAAAAATACCTTATCTTTGTTTCACAATAAAAAATAAGAGTTATGCCATACATCAATCCAAACGAAATCACCACACAATACAAAGAAATCAAAAAACTTGGTCGGTTAATCCGTTCTCAACGTTTCAATGTAAAAGAACGTGAAGGTGCAACTAATTTGGATTTCCGCATCACTTACATCAAAAGTTCTAAATTCTACAACGATGTTGAGGTCAACATCAAAGTATCAGGTAATCTATACCAATGGGGGTATTGGAGACATGGTGACACTGAAAAGGGTCGTCCCGTTCACACATTGACATACCGTCCTCGTAATCGTAACGAGGATATTCGTTCAGCAGTAAGAAACGAAATTAGGGACTTCTTCAAATTATTGGGTGTACCAGGATGGAAAATTGAAATCAAAAAGGTTATGATTGCGGAATCAATCTAACACTATTTCATCATAATGAACGCGGTTAGTGCTTGTTTTGCTAAATGTCTAACCTCTTTATTCATATTATCTAAACTAAGTTCCTTATCTTTTCTCTCCAAAGACTCAATTGATAGACGTATCATTGCGTCTTTAGCTCGGTCAGCGGCATCATACAAATCTTCATATTTAGATTCGTCATAATTTTCATACTGATTATATTGAATGTATCTTCTAAGATAATCTGCCCCTGAATATATAAAGTGTGTTGACTCCAACATATTCATAACACCAGACATTCTTAATTTCTCAAAGAAATCATATAATATCTTATTCTCCCTACCTAATACGTCAGAAACTTTCTCCCAATCGGTCCAATGATGATTACCTCCCTCATTTATTTCCTTTTCTTTGATTGTTGTTACCACCTCAGGGTACACAGAACCAATGTTCTCAGTTTCCTTATCCTCGTAGTCCACTACCTTAAGTAAGTGTCTGAAAGCGTTTAAAATACCCGCTCTCTTATCGTTAGTATCTACCACCGTCCACGGTTTGGCTTCTCTGGTTTGTTTCATCACACGGTTCTTATATTCCGTATAGTCATCCCACTTATCAATAGATTTTTCATCATTTGGTGAGAACTTCCAATACTTTAGTGGTGATGCTTTTCTCATCTCAAATCTTTTCTTCTGTGTTTCAGGTGTAATACTCAACCAAAACTTCACCAACTCAACACCTCTATCAATCAATGATTGTTCAAACCCATTTACATTCTCCATGAAATCCAAATATTCTTCCTCCGAAGAATAACCCATAACTGGCTCAACTATACCTCTATTATACCAACTTCTATCAAAGAAATTAATCTTCCCTGGTTCAATATATTTTTCATAACGACCAAACCAATCTTTCCTATCTTCTTCTGTTGGTACACCTAGTGCAATTACGTTAAAATATTTAGGGTCCAAATACTCAACCATCTTTTTAATGGTACTACCCTTACCCGCCGAGTCTCTACCTTCAAATACTACCGCAATTGATTTACCACTTTTCTTTACATCTTCCTGTAATTTTAATAACTCAACCTGTAGTGGTAATAATTCTTTTTTAAATGTCTTTCTACCTATTTTTGATTTCTCAGGTTTAACCCCACCATATAAGAACTCATCTTCAATATCAAAGTCATCATTTGGGTCTATATCTTCTCTATTGTTGAGTGACTCGATATATTTTGTAATATACTCTCTAACATTCTTTTCTTTATCCCCACCTTTTAAGAATTTTCTATCTAAGTTTCTCAAGAACAAATCTGTGATATCCTCATCCGTTAATTGATTTACCAAATCATGAATTAATGAAGTGTCGATGTCTTCGTCTTCTACTTTACTTACCAAATCATCTTTGGTTTGTTCGAATATTGTTTCTTTTCTGTATTTGTTAGTATTTCTATCTTTATATACCATCCAACATTCACAATCATTATCATTATATTTTACAATCTCAGGACTAAACTTTCTTTGTGATGATACTTGAACGGGATGTATAGCCCCATCTTTTTCAACTAACATATCAACACCAAAGTGGTCCACAAAACCGAAATCAGTTGCAAAGTTATAAACTTTGTAACCTAACTTCTCAAATGCTTTAGCGGCTCCTAACTCAACTCTACCACCTTTAATTTTAGAGTAAGATAACGTATCTTCGATATTACCCTTTTCGTCATCCATCAAAGTGTTAATCTTATCTTTAATTCTATGTGGTTTACTAAGAATATATAAATCAACATCATCGATGATTTGTTCATTATCATAAGTGTCAATCATATAGAAATCTAAATCTTTAGCCAATAAACTAAGGATATATGCCTGACCTGAATAGTGAGTATCTAAACGATTAAGTATAGAATATTCTTCATCGTCTGTTATCATCTTCAATTGTTTTTTCTTAACATTGATAATGTCATTCTTAATGTCGTTTCTCATTTTACTACAAGCACTGTACTTTGTAAGTAGACCAAAAAATTGTTTCAGTTCACCAATACGAGCGTCGAATAGAGGGTTACCAGGTTCTAATGATTGTACTTCCATGCCTTTACCAAAACCTTCATCCCTTAATTTGGTAAAGGTATCATAAGATTTTCTCTTTAATAGTTTCGCTCCTTTACCTCCTCTTCCTGATTTTAAGATGTTACTCAATTTCTTACAAAATTCTGAACCCTCCCCAATGCTATCACATGGATTTGCACCTCCTGGTAATTTTTGTTCTTGAATAGGTTCTTTTTCTTCTGAATCAATCATCCATAAGTCCTCAGAAGATACGATAGAAAGTGAACGACCGCTTTCCCAATCAACTGAGATTAACAGCTCATCCTTTTCAAATGGGTCTTCAGTGACTCTACTTACAACACCTTTTGTACCAGGTGTCATACCTTGTTCATCTTTCATATAGACCAATACAATCTTATCACCTTCTTTGACCTCAGGATTCATCATAATCACTTTCTTTTAGTATAAATACCTTTAAGAATATATTTATTCTAAAAAGAGTATAAATGCAATACATTCTAACTGAAGAACAACATAGACTTATTTTAACTGAAGGTTTTAAGGATGCGGTAGAAGACAGACTTAAAAGTGCTTATAACCTAACCAAAAAGACCATAGAAAGAACGATGGAACAAATGGGTAGTAGTTTTAGGTTCGCACTAACTTACGGTGCGGGTATTGGCGCATTGTTACCTGCGGTCAATGACTTCTTAATGAAAGAATTTAATGGATTATCAGATTTTCAGATTTCAAATTTAGCATTATCAGCAATCGCCGTAGTATTTTTCAACGCTAAAGACTATATGGGTATCTATAAAAAGATGAAAGAAGACGGTTTGATTGATGAATTAAAAGATACCATATCATTTACAGAAAAACTTAAAGATAGGGTCTCTAGAGTTTTAGACGTGATTGGGGTATCATCTTATCAAGCGTTAGATATATTGGCATTTTCATTTTTGTTACCAATACTACCAGCAATAATTCAATTACTATCCGATAGTGATATGGATGAGGTAGCATTAAAAGGAATACTATCATCTTCTTTTGTAACCGTAAGTGCTATAACATTAAAGAGCCTTATCGAGAAATTAAGCGAAAAAATTTCTTCCAAAAAGACTTCTGATGATGTGAGTGAACCTGAGGGTGAACTCCAATCTCCTGAATCAGATATTGTTTAAGAGATTCCTCCGCTTCTTGTAATGTATTGTTTTGTTGGTATTTGTGTGGGATTTTTCCTGTCTTATATTTCACTCTTAGAATATATGATTTTTCCTTTTTCTTAATTAAAAACAATCTATTACCCTTTTCATCAGAAACAGATTCAATTCTAAATTGTTTTAAGAGATATTGTGGAAAGTCTGCAAAATCTACCATTAGATAAATTCAAATTCTTTTTTAACTTCGTAATAGTGAACACCCATTGAGTAGTACAGTAATTTAACTCTACCTTTTTCTCTTTCTTTACCAAGTTGTACTCTTTTCTCACCTTCATCAATTTTTAACCCTATAATTTTATTACCCGGACCTGAAAGACTACTTGGATGTGAATGAACAATAATAGGGGTGGGTTTGGTGTGGTCTATAATATCTTTAATAATTTTATCTTTGGTACCACCATATCTTAGTCCGTAAGACTTAGCAATTATTTTTAACTCCTGTAGGGACTTACTCTTTAAATCTTCTCTTTTTACTTCCATAATACTTGAATTAAAACTATACAAAAACATAAACCTAATGAAACTGCATTTTTGGTAGTTAAAGTCTCACCCAAAACCAAATAGCTAAGAGTTAACATCACTAATATACCTAAACTAAACTGTAGAAGTCTTGCACTCCATGCGGTTCCAACTGAAGAATATGCGAATCGTGCACCATAAATAAAAAGATAGGAAAGTGGAACCCCTAAAAATACAGCATTAAACCAAACATTCTCTTTAAACCATGGATATTTAACCTGAGCAAATTGCTGAAACCACGCACCGACCTGTGCGATTAAAAGTAATGATATTGCAAGTAATGTCTCTTTCATTACTACAAATATATAAAAATAAAAAGAAACATCAAAACTTTAGTCTGATGTTTCACCATAAACCAACTCTTGTAGGTCTTCTAAAAACTCGTTATCGTAGTCCCAATCGTAGAATGCGGTGGCGTCAAAAGGTGCTTCGTCCAAAGAGTGTTTTTCTGGTCGTACAAGAGTTGAAAACTTAAAATAATCAACTCTGTCTTTCATAAAAATTAGGGGATTTTGGTCCGTTACTAATAAATACTTAGAACAGAAAGATAAAGATGTAAAAAAATGATTAAATTATTAACTATTTTACTCAGGGAAATAATGGTAACCGTAACTGAAGGTGGCCTTAGCATTTTTATCATCACCATAACCCCATTCATATTCAGATGCCTTGAAATAACCGACCATATCGTCACTATCATCCATAGGTGTATACCTTTTCACAAACTCACCACTTTCACTCAATTCAATACCAGTAAAGAAGTGGTATTGTTTGTCATCACATTCATTAAGTGCCTTCATATATACTCCCACATCAGGGTCTGTAACCTCAAAAATATATTCCGTATCAAAATTAACCTCAACCGCACTATCGTTATCACCAAACCAATTGAATCGTATATTCCAAACCTGAGGTTCTGAATTACGTCCATGTTTGGTTTGATAAATGTACAACATCACCTGTATAGATGATTTTACGTTATCTTCAAATAATTTCTTATCCATACTTCTTTTTATATTCGTCAGTTAGATATAATACTAATTCGTCAATATCTTCATCAGGTAATTGGTGAACTTCCTTATTTCTATTGAACCAATCTCTGATGACTTGCTCGGGTGGTTGATTTCTTAATTTTACGATTCTTCTGAAACCTGCAATCTCTGCTGGAACTTCATGGGCTTGCTTGTAGTATTCTTTGTCGTTTGGTTTTTCTGAGTCATCAGACTGAACATCACGATAACCGAAATCCTGTAATACGTGTTCCAATTCATGACGAACGGTGTCGTTGAGGTCGGCAACCAAGTCGAAATATGCGTCAGGGAATTTAGTTGGGTTTTTGATTAAAACAATCTCAATAATGTCACCATCATCTGCGGTTTGTGCGTTCATTAAATAATCATCTTTGATTGACATATCTTCTTTTACCGTAATCTCCACACTAAATGTAGGGAGGTTAGGATAAATGTATGACATTTCGTCACCAACTAATTCTTCAGGTAAATAATATTCACCAGACCCATTTTTAATGACATTTAATAAATCTCTGACAACATCTTTTGTTGGTTTGTCCATCTTTGAACCTTCGGTAAGAACCTGATTTGATTTTACAGATTCATACATCTGTTTTTTCATTATATTGATAAGACCTTGAGGATTTTCGTCCTCATAGAAAGCGGTTTTGATTCTGAAGTAATACTTTCTAAGAAGGTACTTAACCATTTTTGGTTTTCCTCCCAACTTTTCAAGTTCTTCACCTATACCCCTAATAAAATCGTCAAATTCTGGTCCCATATCCATAAATACTATGTTTATAAATATTACAGAGCATTCAATCTGTACCTAAAAGATAAACCAATACCAAAATTAATCTCCTGTGAGATGTTCATCATCAAAGAAATGTCAGTCATTCTATTATTTTGACTTAACATCTTCAAGGGATGGAAACGTACTAAGAAATTAGGAATAATGTCATAATCATCACCAGGTAACCATAATATGGTACCTCCACCACCAAAATTAATACTATTTTGAAATAGGGCAACATTAACCCCCATAGTATTGGGAATACCATATCGGTAATCGGATTGTGATAATACCTGAGACACCTCCCACATCGTATATAGACCAAATGGACTATATTCTGTAGTTAGGTTAATGTTATCGGTACATAAGACCACAGTTTCAGTTGCCGGTATAAACCCAACGGTTGATGATTGTGAATATCCTTTGATACCCACCAATAAAAGTAAAAGTAGTATTGTCTGTTTCATAATTTTTATCTATTATCAACAAAGGTAATAAAAAATAACTGAAACTACAATGGGACGACTTAAAGAATATTTTTTAAATAATTTATCTGAGAACAATGAAAGGGTAGAAAAAATGCATTATCTTTGTCTCGAAGAACAGGAATACTATGAACAATCTGAAAGACATATTCAAGAAGGAACTACAACTCAAAGGTGATAAAGCGTTGTTAGATGCCCGTTACATGGGTATCGGACATGACGATATCTTTACCTGTTATGATGAGTTGGGTATGGACTTACCAATCAAACTCATTAAAAGTCCTAACCTATACGGTTTAACCGAACGAGGTTGGGGTAATGGTTATGTACGTATCGTTGAAGGTCACCCATTCTACGCTATGAACTATATGGATATTCCTGTTAGCGTTCACGGTGGTTTAACATTTAGTGAACACATAACAAATAGTGATAATTGGTCTGACGGATTCTGGGTGGGATTCGATACCGCGCATTACGGAGATGACTCAAACATGTGGACCATAGATGCTGTGTCAGATGAGACCATACATTTATTTAATGAAATCTACGGGCTATCCTAATGTTAAGTTTGTGACATTTTGATTTCTTTACCCGTAACCTTGTGTAGTTATTGTCAAAATAACAATAAGACTATGAAAAAAGTTTTGATTACACTTGGAGTTCTATTATCGATGACTTCATGTGAAGAAAGAGGTAACAAACCTGAACCTCAAGAAAAAATCGTAACAGGTTTATTATCAGAAGACACTTATTGGTACTCAGACACCGTTTATGAAATGGCGGGTAAAGTAGTGGTAGACAATGGTGTTAAATTAACTATCGAAGCAGGTACAATAATCAAGTCGAGAGACGGTCAAGGTTCATTATCTACGGCACTCATCGTGTCAAGAGGTGGAATGATTGATGCACAAGGTACTGCTGATGACCCAATTATATTTACGTCAATCTACGACAACGGCAGCAACTTAGACGAGAGTGACAAAGGATTATGGGGTGGTGTTGTTATCTTAGGTAACGCGCCAATATCGGCTGACGCAAATGAAGCACTTATCGAAGGTTTACCAGCGAATGAAACATACGGTGTTTATGGTGGACAAAACCCTCACGATAATTCAGGTATCTTGAAATTTGTATCTATCAGACACGCAGGAACTTTATTGGGTGATGGAAACGAACTCAATGGTTTAACATTAGGTGGTGTTGGTGATGGAACAACAATATCAGATATTGAAGTGGTTGCAAACTTAGATGACGGAATCGAATGGTTCGGTGGTACTGTTGATTGTCAAAACCTAATCGTATGGGCTCAGGGTGATGACGCATTTGATATTGACCAATCATACGACGGTACAGTCTCAAACTTCTTAGCAATATGTGATTTGGATTCAGACCACGCATTAGAAATTGATGGAGGAGAGGGTGTTATGAATAACCCATTTAGAATGGAATACGGAACAGTATATTCACCTAACGTGGCTGAGATTCACATAAGAGACGGTGCTAAAGGATACATCTCATTATCGGGAGCTTATAATGTAGAAGCAGATTCGGCAACTGATGTTACCATTGATGATTTAGTAATTGGTGTTAACGAAATGTTGTTTGATTGGACATATTCTTACGAAAACGGAGCATTTTAATAGGTTTTAACTATAAAAAGGAAAAGGGGGCTTTACAGTCCCTTTTTTTTGTTATACTTTTTATGAAACTTTATACTTTATGAAATGGAAATTAGACTCGATGAAATTATTGTTTGGACTCTTACTGTCCTTTGGTTCGGTTACCTTATATGGGCAGACCGTAAAAACAATAAAGACAGACCTGTTTGAGGTCGAATACTCAGAGGTTTTAGAACAACCACTGAAACTTACATATATTGTTCAATGTCCTATGGGGGATGCATCACGTAGTGGCTTAGACTTTAGGAAATACGAAGGAGTAAAAACATCAGATAACGATGATTACAGTAATAACGTATACGACAAAGGTCACTTAGCACCTGCAGCTGCATTCAACTGCGATAGAGAAACGGTTAGAGAGACATTCTCATACCTTAACTGCGCACTTCAACACGAAGGGTTAAATCGTGGTCCATGGAAAGAGTTAGAGAGGTTTGAAAGAAACTTGGCTAAAATATACCCTGAGGTTTATGTGGTTATCACTGTTAATTTTGATGAAAACCCTGAAAAAGTATCCGGTGGTGCGTCAATTCCAAAGTCATTTAGTAAAGAAATAACTTTTGGTGATAGAACAATTAGGTTTCTATTCCCAAACCAAGATGTAGCAGGTGAAGATTGGAACCATTTTTCTATTGCTGAGTAATTTACCTATATAATATTTATGAAACTAATAACCACACACCCCGTTAAGAAATCTGATTTAGGTTTTCATTCGAATTTATTTGGCGGTAAATTATTGGCTTGGTTAGATGCCTCAGCAGCGGCTTTCGCAATGGAAACTTGTGATACCCCAAGAATGGTGACTATTAAGATAGACGAATGTATTTTTAAAAAGTCAGTCAAAGAGGGTCAACTAATAAAAATTTATGGTGATGTTGATAAGATTGGTAACACTTCTATCACACTTTATCTTGAGGCAAGAGCACATAATGTGTATTCGGGTAACCAGTCGGTAATCCTCTCAACAAAGATAACATTTGTCCGTATTGACGAAAACGGGGACTCAATCCCAATCTCAGAGAGAGTAAAGAAAAAATACCTATGAAAACATTTGTAGAAATCGGATGTTGTGATTTTGACACATTAAGACCTTTATGCGACTCAAAGTGGAGGGGTATTATGGTTGACCCACACAAACCTTACTTGGATAATATACCTGACCATGAAAACTTAACAAAAATTAATTCAGCCATTGGCCTATATAATGGTAAAACTAATTTTAAACGTATCACTGATGAGTATATAAAAATTATAGGTGATAACGATTATAAAGGTATGGGTACCATTAGTGATGTGACCATACTTGATACTACGAATTACTATGAAGGACGATTAGAAACTCATGTAGTAAAGTTAATGACCTTCGAATCACTTATGTCTGATTTAAAAATAACAGACATTGATTACCTAAAAATAGATACTGAAGGAATGGACTTTGACATTTTAAAAAGTATTGATTATACTAAGTACAAAATAAACATCATTAAGATGGAACACAATTACTGTGATGATGAATTAGTCATTAAGTTTTTGACTAATAACGGTTATCACTGTGAACTATTTAAAAATGATATAATTGCAATTAAAAAATAAGAAAATGGCAGTAAAACAAGGAGACACCATCAAGGTGCATTACACAGGAACACTTAATGATGGAAGTGAGTTTGATTCATCATACAAGAGAAATGAACCAATCGAATTTCAGGCGGGTACAGGTCAAATGATTAAAGGATTTGACAACGCAGTTATTGATATGACTATCGGTGATAAGAAGTCTATCAGCGTTATGGCGTCTGAAGCTTACGGAGACCAAAATCCAGAGGCGATAATGTCAGTACCAAAGACTAATTTTCCACCTGAATTTGAATTTGTTGTGGGTGAAATGGTTCAAGGGAAAACAGAAACAGGACAACCACTACAGGCTATCGTTTTAGAAGTTGAAGAAGAGGAAGTTGTACTAGACTTTAATCACCCATTAGCAGGACAAGATTTAAATTTCGACATTGAGTTGATGGAAATTGCGTAAGAGATATTTATATTTTGGATATTCGAGGAAGGTATATTGTCAATATGACTGAAGTGTAAAGCGTTAAGGGTTGAAGCCCCGTAGGTAACTGACTTAAATATGCCGAATTAAAGACCAATACTTAATGTGTTGGTCTTTTTTTTATGCGTATTTTTAATACCATTATAAAAAATATTGTTTTATGAATATACTTGGAATTCACACAGGGCACGACGCATCTTTAAGTTTAGTGCAAGACGGTAGATTAACCGCAGCAATTTCTATGGAAAGATTCTCTCGGGTTAAGAAAGATTGGAAAATTACTCGAGAAAATTTAAATCGTTTTTTAGATGGTTGTGGTTTAAATCTTGATGATATTGATTATGTATCTATGGGTTATTGGAACCGAGAAAATATGATATTTGCCAATATCTATTCTCCACCAGGTAAAGTCTACCCATTATCCATTTACGGTAGATTTGGAATCGAAAGTAGCATTACGAATCATTTAGATGAGTATGAAACTACTAAGACGAATAATAGGGTAGAATTTGTTGAAGGTTTAGGTTATACACTACCAAATATGCTTGATAGAATAAGACCACCCTATTCAAATTCAGAATCTTCACACACCAATTATATTGATTTAGTATTTAAATTAGATTTTTACGATAGACCTATTCCTGGTTATTTTGTTGACCATCATATATCACACGCTAGTTCTGCGTATTATACTTCACCTTATGACCAAGCTGTGATGTTTACGGCAGACGCATCCATGAACCTTCATTTATCTTGTAGTGGGTATTTTTGGGGTAAGGATACATCATTAAATATATTCAGAAGTCCTGGATATACTTATGGTAATTTCTATGATGTGGCAACAGAGTTTTGTGGTTTAGGTCCTGGAACAACTAAAGCAGGAACATTAATGGGTTTATCTTCCTATGGTACTGTTAGTACTAAGGCGAGGAAAAATTGGGAATGGTGGACCAGACCATACGACCAACGTTCAGGTACTGAAGATATGCATTATTGTGATTGGTTATTTTTACAAATGTCAGGTAGATACCCTATCGTTAGTTGGCATAGACCTGAAGTTTTAAATAAAGAACCTGGTTGGCAACATTATAATAGAGAATTTCAAATGGTTTACACTAAAGAAGAGTCGGATAGTCAGGAAGTTATGGATATTGCCGCAGATGTTCAATATGTTGCGGAGAGGTCATTGGTTAAATACACTCAAGACCTTTATGATGAATCATCAACAATAAGTGATGGTAATTTATGTGTTGCTGGTGGTACTTTCTTAAATTGTAATGCCAACTATAAGATTATGACTGAAACATCATTTGAAAGAATGCATATGTTTCCTGCGTGTGGTGACGATGGTGTCTCTACCGGCTCGGCCCTTTATGCTTGTCATGAAATACATAATCACCCTAAAGTTAAGTATAAAAACCATGAATTAATGTATCTTGGATTACAATATAATCATCAACCTGATAGTCCTTATAACGCGTTGGATTACGATAAGCAGTTTGTTGCTGAGCAAATAAGTAAGGGTAAAATCATTTGTTGGTATCAAGGAAGGAGTGAGTTCGGACCACGAGCACTAGGTAATCGTTCATTTATCTCTGACCCAAGAAGAAAAGATATGAAAGACATAATGAATAGTAGAGTTAAATTTAGAGAATGGTTCAGACCTTTTGCACCTGTCATTCTAAATGAATACAAAGAAGATTGGTTCCAAATGGATTTTGAATCACCATTTATGTTATTTACCGTACCGTGTAAAAAACCCCAAGAAATACCATCAGCGGTTCATATAGATAATACTTCAAGGGTTCAGACTTTACGTAGGGAAGATAATGATAAGTTTTACGACCTTATTAATTCTTTTTATAATATTACAGGTATACCTATTGTAATGAACACTTCATTAAATGTTAAGGGTGAACCAATAGTAGAAACTCCTGAAGAGGTCATGGAACTTTTTGATAGTTCTGATGTGGATATCTTAGTTTTAAACGATAAAATGTATTTGAAGAATCGATAATATTTTCATATATTTGTGGTAAGATAAAAAAATAAGCACATGGGTAAAAATTATTACAGAATACCAAAATCAGACGACGTAAATCGTTCTTACCAAAAATTTATGTCTCGTTTACAAGATATGGACCGATGGAATCCTTCAATGATTCTTAATGGTTACCGTTTTATTGAAAACCCTGAAAATGAGTGGGAACCATTATCACCGTGGGATGAGTTCACCGATGGGTTGAATATCCATTTGGGTAAACGTTCAATGGGTTGGAAGTTCTGTTGGAACTTTAATGACAACAAATATTACAAGAATAAAGAAGAACTCCTTGAGTTTATCCGACGAGGTAAGGTTGTGGATGAATACGGACAAACTATTGAAAGTGAGGAGTTCATTGAGATGGCACTAAATTGGGGTGAACCTGATGGATGGGTGGCAGATAAAGAGTACTTTGAAAGTATGGAGAGACAATCCTACTTTAATACTGAAGACCATTATGACAAAGAAATTGACGGACTTAGAGTCTCAAGCTCAACAGAGTTCAGCTAATGAATGGAAGGGTAATTGGATAAACAATTCAGATGTTGGTTACGACTCTGAATGGGACACATATATACCTCAACAAACTACAGGGCCAAACAAACCAATCAAAGAAAACGAAGATTAATATGAAATTATTTTATTACAATAATAAGGACCTTACATTCAAAAGTGTTAATGTCCTTAGATATATCCTTGCATCGATAATATTAATTATGTTATCGTATATGTATGGATTTTTGGTGGGTAGAGAAGACCAAATCATACGTTTAACACCACAAGAAAAAGAAATTATCCTTTTAAATGTATCAGACACCACCTCTCAGTTCTCAAAGGATAAGATGGTGACCCTAATAAAAGAATTAAATATAAAATACCCACATATCGTATACGCTCAGTCATTAATCGAGACAGGATATTTTAATTCAAAGATTTTCAAGGAGAACAACAACTTATTTGGTATGAGACAAGCGAGAACTCGTGTGACTACCGCTCAGGGTACGCAATATAATCATGCTTACTACAAGAGTTGGAGGGAAAGTGTATATGATTACGCATTTTATCAATGTCGTTACCTACCCACTATTAAAAATGATGAAGAGTATCTTGACTACCTAAGACGTAGTTACGCCGAGGACCCTAACTATATCTCTAAAATTAAAAGTATTATTGAGGAGGAAAAACTACGTGAATTATTTGAATAGTTTATAAATTATTCCTTATCTTTGTCCTATGACGACGAGAGAATGGACTAAAATATTAAAAACAAATCCTGCGGTTTCACAAATTAAACTTAAGGGTGAATTTGTTAAGGGGACAATTACCATTACTCGCCATAGAGTTATTGAAACAGAACGGAGAAACTATTCCTTTAACGAAGAATTCAAGTCTAACTCCGATATTATTAGAAATAGCGAAATTGATGTTACCTTTAAGGGTAAAGTAAAGTCATCAATGGGTAAATGGTACCCACCAAAAGATTACAGTACGAGACAGTTAAACAACTGGTTCAGAGTAAGTAAGGAAATTAAAGAAGAACTTAAAATGAGATTGAAACTCATCGGAGGTTCATCAGAATATAAAATAAAGAAAATCACATGTTTGTAGTAAAAAGATTTTTCAGAAGAGTAAAAAGACAACGCTGAAGAGGTGAAAGAAACCAAACAAAAACTTTACAAAGAGTCTCAAGAAAAACAAAAGCAAGCTGAAGAGCTGGTTTGGAAATTCATTTCACAAAATATTCGTGGTTGGTGGGATTAATTAAAAATTTATGTTTATCTTTGAAAAAAATAACAAGATGAAAATCACATTCATATCAGATACTCACACAAAACATAATCAGGTGACCTCACAGTTGCCAGGTGGTGATTTGTTGGTTCATGCGGGTGACTTTTCTTCACGAGGTTATGAGCACGAGATAGATGGATTCTTTGATTGGTTCAATGGTTTGAATAACTACACCAATAAGATTGTCATTGCGGGTAACCACGACCTGATGTTTGAGGATGACCCAATGTTGGCCAAAGACATCATAAGTTATTACCCTAACGTCACTTATCTTCAGGATAACATAGAAGTTATCGGTGAGGATTACTCATCGTCAGTTAAAGTTTATGGTTCTCCGTGGCAACCTGAGTTTTATAATTGGGCTTTTAACTTACCACGCAACGGTGAGGAGTTAAAGGAGAAGTGGGATGAGATTCCACATAACATGGACATCGTGGTCACTCACGGACCTGCTTGGGGTCATTTGGACACCGTTGTGGGACAATCTATGAACTTGGGGTGTGAGTTGTTGGCCGAGAGATTAAAGGTCGTTAAACCGAAGATACACGTGTTTGGACACATCCACAGTGGGTATGGTTATAAGTTCCATGAAGGAACACATTACTTCAACGCATCGGTACTCGGTGAGGACTATGTATTCACTCAGAAACCAATGACGGTAGAATGGGACCCAAAAACTAACGAAATAGAATTTGTTTAATCAAATTTTTTTATTATAATTGTAAAAAATAAATAACAATGAAGTACACATTAGAAATGTATGGGTGGGAAGTTGAAGCGACAGGTCACTCACTAACGGACGAACAAGTTAAATCAATTCAGGATTTAATGGAAACCAACGGGGTTGATGAACTTTGGGAGGTCCGTCACGATATTGAGATTGAAGGTATTGTTGATGACCTTTACAATCCTGATTTATACCATACCTCACGAGGATTAGATAATAGTGGTCTTTGGTTCTCACTTAAAGATGAGAATGGTGAAGAGGTCTTGAGTTTTGAACCATCCGATATGGAGGATATTTACGAAATGTTGGGTGATTCCGCTGATGACATCCCTTATGAAGGTTATTTAGCAATACCAGGTGAAGGTAAGAACAAAAATGTCGATAACATACTAGCCGTCTTTGATGAGAATAAAGGTGGTGTCGCTGAATTTGAAGAGTTTGAGTCCGACGAAGTACCAACGGCAAAAGATTTCTGTCTTCAACATGGAGATATAGGAACACCCGACGGTGATTGGGATTTTATTTCCAAGGTATTTTACAAGGGAAAAGAGTTGGAGGTGTACGACCATTTAGATAATCGTGGTAAAGCATCAACTGTTGAAATTTATCGTAAAGATGGTACAACAATTATTTAAAGGTGATATATTAGAGGAAGGTCCGAAAGTTAAGAAGATTCATATAAATCAACATAACATTCGTTCTAATAAGACGAAAGAGACAGACCTTCCTGTAGTTACCATTAAAATGGGTAGTAAGAACTACTACTGTAATGAAATAGAAATTATGGGGTCCTCCAAAGTAAGTTACTGTGGAAGTGGGAACCAAAAACCTTTGTTAAACTGTGGTGCAAGGGTGGTCATAGAAACAACCGCAGAATTAAAAATAATAAATTAGAATCATGAAAGAATTATTACTAAAATGGTACCCTATTATAATTGCACTAATGTGTTTATTATATTCGGTAGGTCTTGGTCTATTAGGACACACAGAAGAAGCTCAATACTCGGCACACTGGTCAGGTACAATATTAATGTTTGCAATAGCAATTAGACAAATACGTAAGTCATGAGTTTTGGATTTTTCATAGTAGGTGGTTTGTTATTCGCAGCATACATAGCTTTAACTATATGGGGAATAACATATGCAAATAAAAAACAAAGTGAGAGTAATAATTACTCAATAACTGACAGTGCGAAATACGACGAGTTAGATTCTGACGGTATGGGAAACTACGGTAGATTCCCAAAAGAAGATATGGATTAAAAATGAAAAACCTAATAGTAATCGCCCACCCCGATAAGAATAGTTTCTGTTATAGTGGAATATATCAAACAGTTTTATCAACATTAAAGAATGAAGATGAGGAAGTTAGAATTGCTGACCTATACTCTGATAATTTTGAGAGACCAAGAACTGACGTGATTAACCGTTATAAAGAAGATGTCACTTGGTCAGATAGAATCTATTTTATATCACCAGTATGGTGGTTCAGGTTGACGCCAAGAATGGAAGTGTTTTTTGATGAAGTTTTTACACCTGGATTTGCATATAAGTTTGTACAGTTAATTGGTAAATACGCATATCCAAAACCTTTCTTAAAAGATAAGAAGGTTAGGACTTATATTACACACGGGGCACCTGCATTACCCGTCCTTACGTTATATTTGAACTCAGTTAAGTTACGATTAGTTATGGGAGTTTACACTTTTGTGTTTGGATGGTCACCAACGAGGTGGTTAAAAACCAAACAATTTTGGTCGGTACCATTTGTATCTGATGAAAAACGTAAGAAATACTTAAGTGTGGTTAAAAAAGATGTATTAAGAGATATAATGAAACACAAAAAATGATGAACGAATTTTTAAATAGTTATAGGGTATTAAGGGGTACATTACTTAGGACAGTAATTTATACTATTGGACACTTTATTATTGCCGCCACCTGTGTTATGTATTTTACGGGTGCCGATTTTACCGCATCCCTTACCGACGCAATTGTTGAACCTATCCTCAACGGTGTATGGTATTTTGTTTTGGATAGATTATGGGTAAGTAAAAAAGAAGAGTAATGTTAGATTTAATTTGGATTTTAATTTTTGGACTTGTATCTTTATTGATGGTATATATAATTTTTGAGATGTTTAGGCTCGGATATAATAAAGAGAAACGAAACGAGAGGACTGACTTATGGGGAAGACCCAATAACCAAATGAATAACACCAAAGACAATGGGTAGTTTAAAATCAAAATACAAGCGGAATCAATCAGAGCTAATAGAGAAGTTATTAGAGAGTGGTAGAACAACTGCAGTATTAGAGGTAAAAGTTCTTGGAACATCTAAAATCAAAGAACATTTAATCTACGAGTGTGTTTACTTACATGGTAGTAAGTTAAAGTCTACTCAAATCATTGCCAAAGATATTACTGATGCCATGGCAAGGTTAGAACCATTCATAAACGCAGGTGTATCCAGTTCAGTAGTTAACTATATCCTAAATAACAAAAACCTTTAACACTAACGATGTCAAGTAAACTGCACAAGATGCTTGACACATTTAACACCAAAGAGATATGAAACGAGTAAAGCAATTCTTTAAGTATATAAGTTGGTTAGAGCAAGAGAGAGTCAAAGCAATGATTCATTGCGGTAGACCAACATCAATTTAATACCAAAGAGAAATAAAAGAAATATATGATACCAATCCCATTGATGGTGGCAATACTTAGTTTTACATTAATGATAATGCTTTTAACGGTACCCACTAATAAAGATAAAAATAACTAAAGTGGAATATGTTAGTGCAGGACCCACAGGGAAGGTACATCCCACTGCACTCAAGGTTCTGTACCCAAGTGGTTTAAGGGGGTGGATTGCAAATCCATTATTCGTCAGTTCGAATCTGACCGGAACCTCAATACTACCCGTCAATATAAATCTATTGATTGGGTACGGTATATACATTTATAATTATTACTAATGGATATTAACGAATACGACAAATTACAACGGTACGAAGTCAACAATCAAATTGCAATTGACTTTGACGGGGTAATTCACGAGAGTTCAAAAGGATTTGGAAACGGTGATGTTTATGACCCACCAATGGAAGGGTCCGTAGAAGCATTAGAATGGTTCCACTCCAAAGGGTATACCATCATCCTTCTCACCGCAAAGGTGAAAGTAGATAGACCCTTAGTTAACGGAAAGACAGGTGAAGAACTTATATGGGAATGGTTGAAACATCATAAGATTGACCATTACATCAAAGAGATAACCTGTGAGAAACCAAGGGCATTCGTTTACATAGACGATAGAGGTCTACGATTTGAATCATGGGAACAAACTCTATCTGACTTTAAAAATATAATGAAAGATACATACTAAATCACAGTCAAATTAAAATACAAATAATGAAATACCTTATCCCTTTTTTATTTTTATTATCCTGTTCAACGGCAGAACCCATCGAAGTGGTAACCTATATGGATGAAGTAGATTCCATCATATGGTGGGAAATTCAAAACGACACACTCATCATTTGGACTGAGGAAGATGAAAGACGAGCTGATATTGAGAGATTTAATTACATTCGTTCATTAGACACAACAGGATGGGAATAATATGAAAGAGAAAGTATTAAGATTTAACAACGACTGG
>Ga0209532_1000564_pt1 | contig 31806 bp, 33 predicted proteins | sample COG_02_FD_184746 | JGI IMG/M metagenome (GOLD analysis project Ga0209532, IMG submission 184746) | Pelagic Microbial community sample from North Sea - COGITO 998_met_02 (SPAdes) (version 2) | ecosystem: Environmental > Aquatic > Marine > Neritic zone/Coastal water | place: Helgoland, sampling... | reverse complement strand
TGTTAGTCATTTTAATTTTTGCATTTGGTATTGGGTTTCACTGGTCACTACTGTTATTTCCCTTTGCCATTCTTACTGCCATTTTGTTTGGCACGACGCTTGGATTGTTTTTTGCACCTATATCACTTATTTACAATGACATAGCTAAATTTGTAAATATGGGTTTGAGCTTATTAATGTATATAACACCAGTAGTATATGCTATTCCTAAAACTGGTATTATGAAAACTATTATGGAAGTCAATCCATTTACCGCTTTGATTTTAACAGCTAGAGACATAGCTACTGGAAGCATGCCGGAATATTTAGGGTATTTCATATGGATTTTTGCAATAAGCATTTCCTTGTTTTTTGTAGGCTTAGTGCTTTATAGAATCTCAATTCCTATAATAGTTGAACGTTTAAGTGCTTAATATGGAAGAAAACGAAGTATTGATAAAGGCTGAAGGTCTCTCAAAAAAATTCTGTAAAAATTTAAAAACGAGCTTATGGTATGGTGTTAAAGATTTGGTTTCCAATGTTCGTGGTAATAAAAATGAAAGGTTATTACGTGATAAAGAATTCTGGGCAGTAAAAGACATTAATTTCGAACTTCGACGTGGTGAATGTTTAGGTTTAATAGGGCATAATGGCGCTGGTAAATCTACTTTACTCAAAATATTAAATGGATTAATTAATCCAGATGCAGGGAAAGTTACAATAAAAGGGAAAGTTGGCGCTTTAATAGAATTGGGTGCTGGATTTAATCCTATATTAAGTGGCCGAGAAAATATATACAATAATGGTGCTGTATTGGGGTTCACTAAAAAAGAGATAGAGACTAAAGTTGAAGATATTATTGATTTTGCCGAAATTCGTGAATTTATAGATATGCCAGTTCAAAATTATAGTAGTGGTATGAAAGTCCGTTTGGGTTTTGCTGTAGCAGCTCAAATGGAACCAGATGTACTAATTATTGATGAAGTTTTGGCAGTTGGAGATTTAGCTTTTAGAATGAAGTGTTATAATCATCTAATGAATGTTATAAGCAAAAATGTGGCAATCATTTTAGTCTCGCATAGTGTTATTGATATTATGAGGTTGTGCAATAATGTTATGGTTATAGAAAGTGGTAAATCTATTTTCATGGGAAATAATGAAAAAGGAGTAAGCCTTTATAATAATTTAGCTAAAAAAGAAAGCAAAAAAAACGTCTCCTTTGAAGTTGAAATTAATGAAGATGAGTTTGAAAATGATTTTGCAACTGGTAATAACGTTAAATTTCAAATCAAGATTATTTCAGATAAAAAATTAGATAATGCGAGATTGATATTCCATCTTGAATTCTCAAATATCAGAATGTCTTCAATTTCTTCAAAGTATAACGAGTTTAATATTAATTTAGTAAAAGGTGAAAATAAATTTGAATTTACTCTTATTGATTTGCCATTGTTGGTTGGCGGATATATGGGGTCGTTCGATTTATATGGTTTAACATTGAAAGATTATATTTCTACTTCTAATTTAGTTGCTTTTAATATTACATCTCCGTCTGTAGATTATTCGGGTAATGGAATATGCCATTTAATTAAGTTAGAACATGAATGGTTGAAAGTTTAGTTTATGAAAGTTTTATTAACAACTTTAATAGGTTTTAAAAGTAACGTAGCCATTGACTTCTTAATAGAACTTGGTATTAAAAAATCTGATATATTTATTAGAGATAGTAAGTGTACTTATTATTCAAATAATCGTAACGAAACTATTGAACTGAATAAAGAAATTAATTTAAAAAAGGATATAAAAAAACTTTTCTTATATGGAAACCTAAAAAAATGTTGTGTGTCATCTGCTTTTTTTGAAATGAAAATTAAAAAAGGGCTTAGTACTGATGAAGATAATATTGAGAGTAATAAATTTGAGAAAAAAACTTTTGTCTCAGATTTTTTAAAAGAAAACGGTAAAGGCCTTCTTAAATATTACCATGATGTTATTTTTGTAATAGAAATGAATGAGTTTTTGAAAGTTAAATTTGAAAATTTAACAGGTGTTAATGAAAGAGATTTACAGGTTAAAGAGTATAGAAAAATAGTTGATTATCTTGGTATTGAAATTGATAACCTTGAATTAGAATCGAAAATTTCAAACATAATAAATATCAATAATTATGAAGATGTTTATTCTAATTTTAAATATGAATATTACTTTGATAAAATCTTTTTTAAAACTTTTAAGTTTCTAGGTTTTGCTAAACTTAATAAAGACTTAGGATATAAGAACCCTAAAAGCTTAATGCTTAATTTGTTAAGTAACATAACTAATCCAAAGCAAAGTTCATTCTATGATAAATATTGGAAAATAAATAAAAAAAATATTAGTTCCTGGTCTTATGGGATTAACATTGTGGATAATCTTATTAATAATTACCAATTCAAAACTGTACTTGATGCTGGTTGTGGTAGTGCTGATGTAGTAAGATATCTTCTATCCAAAGGTTATGATGCTCAAGGAATCGAATTGTCTCATAATGTTTTGAAAACTCATGCTTCAGATTTATTAAAAAAGAAAAAAGTTCTTCAAGGGAGTTTGAGTAAATTACCGCATGGAGATAATACATTTGATGTTATTTTTTCAAGTGAAGTGCTGGAACATATTCCTAAAGAAAATATTTCTAAAGTTATAGAAGAGTTTTATAGAGTTTCAAAGCGTTATGTGTTTTTAACAATAAGTTTAAGACCAAGTAGTAACTTTAATAAATACCATATAACATTGCAAGATAGAGATTGGTGGGAAAAAGAATTTTTAAAGGTTGGTTTTATTAAAGAGAGCAAAATGGTAGAAAAATTGCAAACACTAAAGCTTGGAGCTACCAATAAAGAAGTTTTAGAAATTGGACCAACAAAATCTCATATTCATGAAATGGATTGGTTTATAAAAAACCCACCATTGGATTTTGAAGGCGAGTTAGAACCATGGTATTTTATTTTCAAAAAAAGTGAATAGTAAAACACTTATTATAACGTCAGGGAGTTCTCAATTAATAACACAGTTATCTGTATTAAAAAAGAAGAGAATTGATATTTGCGATGTATATTTAATATATACAGGGTTGTATAGTGATAGTTTGGATGTATTTTTTAATCAAATGTCAAAAAAATATGGATTTGAATATGTTGGGCAAATACAATTCGATGTTTACCCAATTCCGCTTTCAAAGAAAGAATTTATCTATTATTTTTTTACCAATAAGTTTAACAGACTTTTTAACCAAGTTGAAAATAAATTTCCTTTATTAAAAAATTATAGAAATTTTAATTTGCTACTAATTCCCGTTAGAGTAAAAGTTTTTGAGGATACTGTGCTTCTTAGTTATTTAAAACCAAAAAATATAATATTTACTGCGGATGGAGTGATAGATATTTTGCCAAAAAGAGATTTAAAAGGTTGGCAGTATATTTATTTAAAACATACTATAACAAGATTTCCTTTGTTAGATAAAATTTATTCTCCATATTTTTTAAGTAAAGATATAGCTACAATAGGCAGTTTTGAAGACATTAATATTGAAGTTGTTTTAAGTGAAGTGAGTAAATTAGAGTTAGCTAAAAGATTTGAAAAGTTTTATTTAAATGATTCTATATCTTATGTTATAATTTCTCAACATTACCACCTACATGAAGGCATAGAATTAGATAAAGATATTTCTTATTACAAACAAATAATAGAATTTGCTTTACAGAATTGTGACGACTCAAAGGTTTTGTTTAAACCACATCCAAGGGATATTAAGGAGAAAATAGAAAATTTACAGCTCATAGCGGATAATAGATTAATAGTTGTTGATGATGATTTTAAATCTTTACCTATAGAATTATTTGGGAAACAGCTAAAAGAAAAGCAAGTTATTTTTTTGACAGGGAATTCAAGTGCACCTTTGTATTACAATAATTCAAATAAAATTATTTCTGTTTGTTCACAATTAAATTTGCATGTGGCCTTAAATAATCGCATTAAGGAGTTTACTATGAATTATAATGTAGAATACATGAACCTTTAAATTTATTAAATGAAATCTCTCTTTATAACCAACGAAACTGCAAAAACTGGATCGCCTATGGTGTTATTAAGTCTTTTGAAATGGCTACAAACTAACCAACCAGATATCGTTGTACATGTTTTACCTTTAAATGGAGGTAATTTAAATTATGAATTTAAAAAAGTACGTTATAACTTTTATGATTACGTTCAGTTACTAACCCCAAAAAAGTTAACGTTTTTAGAACGCATACTTTTAAAATTAGGATTGGTTATTAAACCAAATCTTAATGAAGTATTAATAAAAGAATTATTAGAAAGGGGCTTTAAAAGAATTAATAAATATTTTATTAAATGAAAAAAATCCTATTCATATCGCATGATGCTTCAAGGTCAGGTGCTCCTTTAGTATTGTTATATTTATTAAAGTGGTTAAATAGCCAAACTAAAAATATACAATTTGATGTGTTATTAATTAAAGGAGGGGCAATAGCAAGTGATTTTGAAAAAGAGTGTGCAAATACGTTTATTTTTTCAGAAATTCATAAACCATTAAAATTTTCAGAGGTCATTATAAATTTTTTTTTTTCTAAATTAGGAATTAAACAAAAAGAAAAACAAAAAGATTTTTTTAAAAAGATTGCTTCAAATAACTACGATTTAATTTATGCAAATACTGTTGTTTCTTTACCTGTTGCAGTAAAAATTAAAAATAAATACCCAAATGCAAAGTTATTGGTGCATATTCATGAATTGAATACCGTTATAAAAATGATACAACCAAATTTTAGTAGATATACTAATGTTGTTGATAAATTTATTGCGGTTTCACACCAAGTAAAAAACAACCTAATTTATAATTATGATATTGATAAAAATTTGATAGATGTAATATATGAATTTGGGATAGTTAATGAAAATGTTGTTAGCAAAGATAATAAGATATTTACTATTGGTGCTTCTGGCAAGGTAGATTGGCGAAAAGGCGATGATATTTTTATACAAGTGGCTAACTATATTAATAAAAATTATCCACAGGCAAAAATGAAGTTTGTTTGGGTTGGCAATAATTTAAATAATAAATATATTATTGAGGGTGATATAAAAAAGTTGGGACTTAAGGAGGTTGTAAGCTTTGTTGGCGAGCAAACAAATCCTATAAATTTTTATAAAGATTTCGACGTTTTTCTCTTAACTTCTAGGGAAGACCCATTTCCATTGGTTTGTATTGAAGCAGCCAATTTAAGAAAGCCCATTATTTGTTTTGAAAAAGCATCAGGCACTGCTGAAGTGATAAAAAAAGGTGGGGGCTTTGTGGTATCTTATTTAGATATTGAGGCTATGGTAGAAAAAATAATGTATTATTATAACGATCTGGGTAAATTAAATGAAGACGGTTTAAAGGCTCAGGAATTATTTGCTGATTTTACGCCTGAAAAAGTATGCCCATTGCTTTATGAAAAAATTAATTCACTGATAAAAAATTAACACACTTGAATTCCTTAATATGCATCATAATACCCAATTCCAATCACGGGCAATACCTAAAACAATAATCGGGCGTGTTTTTAATCGAACCTATTAAAATTAAAATATATATATAAAGAATCTGTTAAATAATTTAATTTCACTTATGTCTACTGCGAATATACCTAGAAATCAATATTTTCATTGTTATGCAACAGCAAATGATAACAGGTATTATTTGAGAGATATTCAAAATCTATTGCGAATAAAAAACACCTATTCAGGTGTAAATAAAATGATTATGTTTATTGCTATAAGTGAGGTAAATAAAATTAATTGGATTGACAGAATTTTTGTTTGGGCTATAAAGACATTATTTTTTTTGCATCCATCAATTGAATTAAAAAAAATTTTTTTTAAAACTAATATTGGTAGGGATTTTAGTTCTTATTCAAAAATGAATGATTTAATACAAAAAGAGGCATCTTCTAACGATTATGTATTTTTCCAGAATAGAAGTGGATATGGACCTTTTAAAAAAGGATGGCTCAAAGAAATGATTACTCAATTTGAGAAACATGATTTAACTGCACTATGTGGGAGCACTATAAATTTTAAAGACCATCCTAATAGAAGTCAAAGAAATGATTTGCCCCATATTCAAACTTACGCTTTTCTAACAAAAATATCATTTTTAGAGATGCTTGGTAATTTATTTCCAGGGAAAGAAGAAAGTACACGTTTAGATATTATTTTACAGGGGGAAATTGGTTTAAGTCAATTTTTTTTAAATAAGGGATATGGAATTACCTGCATGGAATGGCCTGATAAATTTATTACGAATAATAGTAAACCTATAAATGATATTGATATTAAAGAAAATGTTATACAAAAACATCAGTTTTATCACAGATTATATTATAATAAACTTGATAATACTATAATCTAAATAGTTAAATACCTAGATGGGATTCTATTATAATTAATAAATGGTGTTTTTAAATTAAAAAAATATTAATCTATTATTTAAAAAATACTAATGAGTAAAATATTTATCATTGTTGCAACCTACAACGCCATACCTTGGCTTTCTAAATGTTTTAAAAGCACAAAGCCATATAGTGTTGTTGTGGTTGACAACAACTCTATAGATAATACAGTTTCATTTATTAAAGATAATTATACTTCTATTTCAATACTTCCGCAAAAGGAAAACATAGGTTTTGGAGCCGCCAATAATATCGGTATTTCATATGCTTTAAGACAAGGAGCTGATTATGTGTTTTTATTAAATCAGGATGCTTATTTGGAGAAAGACACCATCGAAAAATTAATAGAAGTCCATAAAAAAAATGACAATTTTGGAATTCTAAGTCCTATTCATCTTAACGGAAAAGGAGACAGGTTAGACCAGAATTTTTCCAACTATGTAAATTATGCTGCAAACCCTGATTTTTATTCAGATTTTGTTTTAAAAAAACCATTGCCCATAGTTTATAAAGTTCCTTTTGTAAACGCCGCCGGTTGGTTGATTTCTCGACAGTGTCTAGAGACCATAGGAGGATTTGATCCTGTTTTTTTTCATTATGGGGAAGATGACAATTATTGCCAAAGAGTACTTTTTCATGGGCTTAAAATAGGTGTGGTGCCGAAGGTTTTTTTAAAACACGACAGGGAAACAAGAATTTTTAAGCAAGAACTAGATGGCGAAAAAGGAATTTTTAGTAAACAGGAACGCGAGGTTAAAATGGAATATGCCAATATTAATAATGAGGATTTTAGTGAAGTTAAAAATCTAATTAAAAATAGTCATAAAACTGCTATTAAATTATTTATAAAACTTAGGTTTAAGTCAAGTAAATTTTATAGGATGGAAGCGAAATTGTTAAAGAAAATCTATTCAGAAATTGAGAAAAGTCGTTTATTAAATAAAGCAAAAGGCCCAACTTATTTGGATTTATAATGAATAAAAAGTGAAATATGAGTATTGGGAAAGAAAATTATTTTAAAATTTGAAATACAATTAATTTACTAAACTGTTATTATTTTCAATACCCAATGTAAATTCCTATTTTTACAAAAAAGCTTAAAACGGTATGAATACCCCCTTAGTCTCCATTGTCATACCAACCTTTAACAGGGCTTTCCTCATTGCTGAAACCTTAGATAGCGTTTTGGCACAAACCTATACCAACTGGGAATGTATTGTGGTGGATGACGGAAGTACAGATGCAACGGAGAAACTATTAAAAGATTATTGCCAAAAAGATCCTCGTTTCCAATATCACCACCGCCCAAATAACAGAACCAAAGGCGCGAATGCTTGCCGTAATTATGGATTTGAATTGAGTACAGGAGAGTATATTCAGTTTTTTGACAGTGATGACCAAGTTGATAGTAATATTCTTAAATCTTGCGTAAATATTTATAAATCAAATCCAAAGGTTGATTTTATATTTTTTAATTATCTGGTTTATGAGAAAGCAATAAGCAACATCATTATAAGTCAGGATAACAATTCTAAAGCTCCTTTTCATGATTATTTCGCAGGCAAAATAAATTTACAAACGGGGTCTGTGCTATGGAAAAATGAAACCATTTTAAAGACCTGTTTTGATGAAAATTTAAAAAAGTCACAAGAATTAAATTTTATTTTTACACTCTATAAAAATGCTGGTAGCCAGTCTTTAAATGGAATTTATCTAAATACAAATGGATTCTATTTAAGAAAACATGAAAACTCCATCGTTGGTTTTTTTCATAATTTAAAGCCTGATTATTTGTTTTCTGACATAATTGTAAGAAATCAAATTTTGAAATATTTTAGTAAGCCAGAACATATTGCTATTCATTTAAAGCATCGTTATGAAATTAAAAGATCTTTGAGGTTTTATTTCTACCATTGTAACCTTATTGATTTCATTAAAATAGTATTTAAATTAAATAGTCCTTATAAATTTTTGGGAATTATAAAAGCCAAACTACTATTTTATAAAATAGTATTCACCTTATCAAAACGTGATTACCGGTTAAATAAAGTCATTAACTTGCTTTATATTGAAGAATTTTATCTCGATTATAAATAATGTTGGCTATTGTTATTCCATATTATAAACACACATTCTTTGAAGCTACTTTACAATCTTTGGCCAATCAGACTGATAAGCGCTTTAAGGTTTATATTGGTGATGATGCAAGTCAGGAAAACCCATCCGATTTACTTGAAAAGTTCCGGTATAAATTTGAATTTGTATATCATCGGTTTGACAGTAATCTCGGCGGAATATTTTTGGTTAAACAATGGGAACGTTGCATAGCTTTAACGGAAGATGAAGAATGGATGATGATATTAGGGGATGATGATGCGTTAAGTGAAAAATGTATTGAAGATTTTTATACAAATTTGACTGATATTAATCATTATTCTTGTAAAGTTGTTCGAGTCGCTACCATAATAAATGATGAAGTACATCAAAAATTATCTACTCTTTATACCCACCCAATATTAGAAAAAGCAGCAGATTTTTTTCACAGAAAATTCACTAATCAAACGCGGAGTTCTTTATCAGAATATATTTTTAAGAAGAGCGCTTATGAAAAATTTGGATTTTATAATTATGAATTGGCTTGGTATGCTGATGATAGAGCCTGGTTAGAATTTTCAGAATTCAAAAATATATATACAATTAATTCATCCTACGTTATTTTTAGGCTGAGTCAAGCAAATATTTCCAGAATAAATTATAAAACTATAGAAAAACAAAAGGTTACCCTGCAGTTTTTTAATTTTTTGATATTTAAACATTTTAATAAATTTAAACGCTATCAGCAAAAGGATTTGTTGCTGTATTATGAACAGTTGGTTTATAAAAATAAAAAGGCTACATTTTCATTTTGGTTCATGCTCTTTTTATTGTTTTCAACAAGTTTTTATTTTTTACAAAGTATTAAATTTACAAGAAGACTATTAATACATTTGAAGAAAGATGTTTAATAAACCCAAAATATCAATAATAATTCCTGTTTTTAATTGTGAGAATTTAGTATCATTTACTTTAAACAGTTTATTAAAGCAGACTTTTGTGGATTGGGAATGTATCTTAATTGATGATAATAGTACAGACAATGTTTTCCTTGTATTACAGGAGTATCAGAAAAAAGATGACCGCTTTAAAGTTTTTCGTAAGCCATTAGAATTAAAGCAAGGGGCTAATGTAAGTCGCAACTTTGGCTTTTTAAAAGCAAAAGGTTCCTATATTAAATGGTTTGATTGTGATGATATTATGCTTCCTGCTCATTTAGAGATGGTGTATGAGGCATTGCTTAAAAATAATTTGGATTTTGTGGTAACAGATACTTTTAATTTTAATGATGAAAATGGTGAATTAATTTGTAAACCCTATAATTTTGACAGAGAACAGGGAATTATTTCAGCCGAAAATTTAGCATTAAACCGGATAGGCTGGGTAACAGATGATTTTATTGGTAAACGTGAATTATTAGAAAAAATAAATTTTAATGAAAATATTACCTCAATTGGAGATGAATATAATTTTTTTGTACGTTTTCTTCATCATACCGTTAATGGAGCATTAATTAATGAAGTATTAACACACAGACGATTGCATAACAATTCAATAATATATAATAATGGAGAACATACAAAAAATTATGCGTTCAAGGTAGCAATTGTGAAATTTCAAACGGCGAAAGATTTAATGGTTTACAATGATGTTGAGCTTATTCGTTGGTTTCTGTCGGGTTATATGCAATATGCTTTTAAGCTTGCCATAGAAAATGAGAAGATTCCTTTTTGGATTCCTGCTTTTAAACTAATTTGCACCTATTATTCATTTAGAAAAGGATGTGCTTTCATTATTGCTTTAAGTAGTGCTAGATCTTTTGGAAAGGGATATAACATTATGAAATATGCGAGAAAATAAAGTTATTATAAAACCTCTTATATCTATAGTAATTCCCTGTTATAATGATTGGCAATATGTTGAGCAGGCTGTAAACTCAGCATTAAACCAGACTTATCCAAATAAGGAGGTTATTGTTGTTGATGATGGTTCAAATAAAAAAACAAAATTAGTTTTAAAGACTATTGAGCCAAGAATCACTAAATTAATAACTCAAGAAAATCAAGGTCAAAGTACAGCTAGAAATATTGGTATTAAAGAATCTAAGGGAGATTATATAATGATTTTAGATAGCGACGATTTTTTTGAACCAACGTTTACGGAAAAAGCAGTAAGTATTCTTTCAGAGAATAATGCCATAAAAATAGTAACTTGTTATTCAAATTTAATTTTTGAAAATGCCACGAGCGCCCTATATAAGCCTAATGGTGGAAAATTAAAAGATATTTTAATGCATAATATAGCTATGGGGAGTGTTATGTTTAGAAAAAATGATTGTGAAATCATTTCAGGCTTTGATGAAAGTATGAGGCAAGGATTTGAAGATTGGGAGTTTTATATGCGATTGTTAAGTAATTCAGGATTAGCCTATGTTATTAAAGAAGCTCTATTTAACTATAGGAGGCGCTTAACCTCAACCACAACTAGAGCCAATAAAAAAAAGTACGAATTATTAAAATATATTTATTCTAAGAATCAAGATTTATATAAAGAAAATTTTGTGGAATTTATTAGTTTTTTACTTTCTAGAATAGAAAGAGAGGAAGCAGAAAAAATAAAAAACACACAACGTATTGAATTTAAAATTGGAAAAATTATATTAACTCCAATTAGAATTTTAAAATCTCTAATAAATAAATGAAGCCTTTTGTTACAATTATAATGGCCACCTACAATAGATCTCATTTTATTGTAGAAACCTTAAAATCTATACAAGCGCAAACGTATATGAATTGGGAGTGTTTAATTATTGATGATGGAAGTACTGATGATATTGAAAAAGTTTTAAAACCTATTTTAAAAGAAGATAATCGATTTAAATATTGCAAGCGACTACCAAACTATAAAAAAGGGTTACCAGGAAGTAGAAATTATGGTTTAGATTTAGCAATAGGTGATTATATTATTTTTTTTGATGACGACGATGTGGTACATCCGTCATGTTTAGAAGTTAGTTTATCTGCTTTCAAATATATTCAAAATTCATCTTTTTGTAATTTTAAAAAAGAAGCTTTCTCAGGCGATTTTAATTATGACACAATAGATAGTTGCAATGAATGTAATTTAGAAGAAACCAAATACGATTTATTAGAAAATGTTGTAACACAAAAAACTCCTTTTGCATCATGTACTGTTTTATGGAAAAGAGAATGTTTTAAGGAACACATTTTTAATGAAGATTTGATGTATGCCGAAGAGTGGGAATGTTATCAACGTATACTTAGTAATAAACCTAATGGAGTTCTTATTGATAAAGTATTATACTATAATAGAAAACACGACAAATCAAATACAAGTGAATTTTGGAGAAATTCAGAAGCTCGAGTGAATTCAAAAAAAGAGGCAATTAAATTAGTTGTTAGTAACTTGTATAAAAAAGGAATGTTAACACCTTATTTATTTAAATACTTAGTAAATTTCGCTATTTCGTTTAGAGATTTTAAATTGGTTAATAACATTCTTAACAATACAAATCCAAAAGCAAACATAAAATTATTTTACCAACTAAAATATTATTTATTTCCTGCTTGGGTTTTTTACATGAATAAGATAAAACATAAACATTGAAACTACTCATCTGTTTTGGTACGCGCCCTGAAGCTATTAAAATGGCGCCTATATGCTTAGAGTTAAATAAAAGACAAATTGCTTTTAAACTCTGTGTAACAGCACAACATAGGGAAATGCTCGATCAAGTATTAGACTTTTTTCAATTAGTACCAGATTACGATTTAGACCTGATGCAGCCAAATCAAAGTTTGAATATGTTAAGTTCTAGAATATTGTCCGAAATGGATACTATATTAGAAAATGAATCTTTTGATTTGGTATTGGTACATGGAGACACCACAACATCAACATTAGTGGCTTTAGCAGCATTTCACAGAAATTGCAAAGTTGCTCATATAGAAGCAGGTTTAAGAACCTATAATATGCAATCACCTTTTCCAGAAGAACTCAATAGACAACTAACGGGCAGAATTTCAGATTTTCATTTTGCACCTACTCAAAAAGCAAAAATTAATCTTTTACAAGAAGGTATAAATGAAAGTAGTGTCATTGTTACTGGTAATACCGTAATTGACTCATTACATATTACTTTAAAGAAAATTGAAAAAGGATATAACAATGCATTTGTTGAAAATTTAAACGAAACAATCAATTTTAATAAAAGAGTCATTTTGGTAACGGGCCACCGAAGAGAAAGTTTTGGGTCTGGGTTTGAGAATGTATGTGAGGCTATTTTAGAGATTTCAAATAATTGTGATGTTGATATCGTTTTTCCTGTACATTTAAACCCCAATGTTCAAAACGTGGTTTATCAAAAACTATCTAGTGTTAAAAATATTCATTTAATAGAACCTTTAGATTACCCGTCATTTGTTTGGTTAATGAGTAAAGCTGTTTTAATAATTTCAGATTCAGGAGGTATTCAAGAAGAAGCTCCTTCTTTAAATACACCTGTTTTAGTAACTCGAAAAACTACTGAACGCGAAGAAGGTATAACATCAGGATACTCTATTTTAGTTGGCACCAATACAAATAGAATAATCCATGAAGCAAATAGAATATTAACTACAGATAAAGTAAATGATAAAATGACAAACCCTTACGGTGATGGACTTGCAGCTATTAAAATAGTCGATTTCATTCAAAATAATGTTTTGATAAATGACTAAACAAATTCTAATAATTGTAGATTCAATTAATATAAATGATAGTAGTGGGTCTAAGGCCAATTTAGCCTTAATTAAAAATTTAGCAGCTGTTGGTTATGTCGTTACGGTTTTGCATTTTACGCAAAAAGATATTCAATTAAAGAGTGTTGAGTGTATTTCAATAAAAGAAAGAAAGTATAATATATTGTACCTTTTAAGTAGAACGCAGCGTATCATACAACGTTATTTTAAAATTAATTTAGCAAAATATTTAGAGCCAATATTTGGATTTTCTTTTACTTTTTTTAATGACGTTAATAGCATTAAAGCAGTATTAAAAAAACAAGATCTTTCAAAATTTGATTTATTTTTAACATTGAGTAAAGGAGCTAGTTTTAGACCACATTATGCTGTAAATAAACTACCATATTTACATAAAAGATGGATGGCATATATACACGATCCTTTTCCAATGTCTTGTTATCCGCAACCATATAATTGGAACGAGCCAGGATATAAGCAAAAACAACTTTTTTTTGAAAGTCTTTCAAAGAATGCTAAATATGCTGCTTTTCCAAGCATGTTATTAAAAGATTGGATGGGTACTTACTTTTCTAATTTTCTTAAAACTGGGATAGTAATACCGCATCAAAGTTTTGAAGAAAAATCGATAAACTTTGAAAAACCAAATTATTTTGATAGTTCTAAGTTTAATGTAATGCACGCAGGAAACTTAATGAAACAACGTAATCCAGAAGGATTAATGAAGGGCTTTGAACTGTTTCTTGATAATAAACCAGAAGCTAAAAAAGACTCTCAACTTTTGTTATTAGGTAATGCAGCTTATCATAAAGAGTCTATTATTAAACATGCGGTTACATTACCTGAGTTAATTATAAAACTTAATAATGTTCCTTTTAATGAAGTGTATTGGTTGCAAAAACAGGTATCGGTAAATGTTATTTTAGAAGCAAATTCAGAGATTAGTCCATTTTTGCCAGGCAAGTTTCCTCATTGTATATCAGCAGATAAACCAATATTGTATTTAGGTCCTAATCATAGTGAAACCAAGCGTTTACTCGGTGAGAATTATGAATATTGGGCAGAAATTGATAATGTTAAGGAGATTTCTGTAATATTAGAAAAACTTTATAGCGAATGGCTAATTACGACCAAAACGATGCGTTTAAATAGACCAGATTTAGAAAATTATTTAGGAAAAGAGTATTTAAAAGAACAACTCGTAAAGGTTTTTGATAATGACTAGATTTTCCATATTAATCACTACAAAAAACAGGCTTAATGATTTAAAAATAACATTAAACCAGCTAGCTTGTTTTATTGAAAATGATACCATCGAATTTATTATTTGTGATGATGGTTCAACCGATGGTACTTCAGATTTTATAGAAACTAACTTTAAAACAATTCAGTTAATTAAAAATCCAAAAAGCAAAGGACTTATTTTTAGCCGTAATAGGTTACTTAATTTAACCAATGCAAAATATGCTATAACTTTAGATGACGATGCACATATAGTATCTGAAAATACGCTAGAAATAATTGAGCAATATTTTAATGAAAATAAGAGGTGTGCTATAATGGCTTTAAGGATTTTTTGGGGTAAAGTTTTACCGGAAAATATCAATCATAATTTAGAAAACAAAAGAGTTAAAGGTTTTGTTGGTTGCGGTCACGTATGGAGAATGAATGCATGGAGGGAAATTCCTAATTATCCAGCATGGTTTATTTTTTATGGAGAAGAAGAGTATGCGAGTTATCAATTGTTTAAAAAAAAGTGGGAGGTTTGGTTTATACCGGATATACTAGTACAACACAGAGTTAATGTTAATGAAAGACGAAAAGACGACGATTATACAACAAGATTAAGGCGGTCATTAAGGTCGGGATGGTATTTGTATTTTTTGTTTTATCCTTTTAAATACATTCCAAGAAAAATGGTTTACACATTATGTGTTCAATTAAAACTAAAAGTTTTCAAAGGAGATATTAAAGCTTTTTATGCACTAATTGGGGCGCTATTAAATGTCTTTTTTAATATACCAAGACTTTTGTGTTTTAGGAATTCATTAAGTGATTCTGAGTATAAGTTATATAATTCAATTACTGATACAATTTTATATTGGTCACCAGAAATAAATTTTAACCAAACAAAAGTTAAATGATAAATATTTTTTAGAATGAAAAAGTAAAACAATTTTAGAGAGAGAAAAATCAAATTCTAGAACAGAAGTAATTAATTTTTTGTTATCAATATTAAATAGAGAGACCTTCTATTTAGAAATTAGTGTTAGAAATCCAAATCACAATTTCAACCAAATTAAAGCTAATAAAAAGTATAGTGTTGATCCTGGAATAGAGTTTAAAAAAAATCCTGTAGACTTTAAAATGACTGGTGATGAGTTTTTTATAGTTGAAGTAAAGGAGAAATTATGTCAAAAGATTTGAAATTTGATGTTATTTTTATTGATGGTTTGCATTTGGCTGAACAAGTGGATAAAGATATTGAGCATGCTTTAATGTATGTAAAGGAAGACGGTTTTATAGTATTGCACGATTGTAATCCTCCAATATTTTGGCATTCACGTGAAGAGTATAGATATATTTTTACCCCAGCTGAAGGAAATTGGAATCGAACTACTTGGAAAGCATTTTTAAAGCGGCGAACAAATATGAGTCTTTATTCTCGTTGGGTTGATACTGATTGGGGAATTGGAATTATATCTAAAAAATAAACTATGGGTAATAGTACTCAAAAAAAAAATCCTTTCTTTGAGTACTGTGTTTTTAATAAAAATAGAACAGAGTTTTTAAATTTATTATCATTTAAAGATTTAAAATTTTTGCTAACTAATGGATAAATCTAATATAGCAATACTTACTACTGTAGTTAATTTTGAACTATATGCTATAACCTCAAATCTTTTTCCTATGGGGATAAGAAAATATGCAATTGATGGAAGAAATGGAATGCATGGTATTCATAGTATTATTTTTGCATTTAATAAACTTTTAAATAAAAATATTGAATGGTTAATTTTAGCAGATGAAGATGTTATTTTTAAAAACGCCAATGTTGTTTATTCTATTATTAATAAAATGGAAGAAGAGAACATAAGTGTTTGTGGAATTAGAGACGGAGGTGTTATAAAACATCGACAATTTAACCCTCATTTAGTTAATACCTTTTTTACAATACTTAATTTTAAAGAAATATCATCAGAATGGAATAAAAGTGAAATAAAAAAACATCAATATATTTTACCAAATGAATTTAAATTTAATGAAAATATATTTAAAGAACCTTTTGATGTTAAAAGTTTATATGAACCGTATTATTGTTTTTTCCTTTGGCTTAAAAGAAAAGATAAGAAGTTTTTATATTTAGAAGCGCAAATGCTTAATGATAACATATCGAATACTATTTTATATAATGGTGAACCATTTGCTTATCATACTTGGTATGCAAGAAGTTATAATGTTAATGAAAAACAGACAAATAGAATTAATAGCATTTTGGATAATATGAATATTGATATTAATTCAACAAAAATTGATTCTAATATTCTGATAATTAAAGATTTACTTTTTTACTATAAAATGGAATTATCAAAATTATATAAACGGTTTATAAATAGAATGAATGGAAAGTATAGAAACATATAAAAACCGTGCTTTTTTTGCAAACACCATGCTAGACAGGTATTATGCTAAATCACCGAATTTAGTTGTGAGCGATATTGGAGCAGGATTTGGGCATATGAAGGATAAAATTGAATCCTTAGGTAGAAAATGGCAACCATTTGATTATGTTAAAAAATTAGATGAAACTATCATATGGAATTTAAATGATGAAGCTCCAAACGGTGTGGAAAATGCTGGAATAGTTGTTTTTTTAGAAGTTTTAGAACATTTAGACAACCCTTTATTAGGACTTCAAAATATTACAAAACATTTAGATAAAAACGGAATTATAATTCTTACGACGCCTAACCCACAATCTAGTAAAAATATATTAAGTTTGTTTTTAAGAGGTAATTTGTATGCGTTTCAAGAAAAACATTTAAAAGAAAATCATGTATTTACACCATGGAAGCATATTGTAGAACATTTTTTGAAAATATGTGGTTATGAAATTTTAGAATATGCAACGGTGGATAACGAATACATACATCAAAAACCAAAATCTATTAAAGATTGGTTTAAGACTAAAATAGAATCGTATATAGAACATAGAAATCCACTAGCTAAAGGATTGAGTTACGGTATAGTTGCAAGAAAAATAAAATAATGAGGGTTAAACTAATAGCTGAAATTGCGCAAGCACATAATGGAAGTTTAGCTACTGCCCACCGCTATATTGATGCGCTAGCTACTACTGGAATTGACGCTATTAAATTTCAAACCCATATAGCTGAAGCTGAAAGTAGTATTTACGAACCTTTCAGAGTTAAATTCTCTAAACAAGATAAAACTCGTTTTGATTATTGGAAACGTATGGAGTTTTCTTTAGAACAGTGGATAGATTTAAAACAACATTGTGATGAGGTAGAGTTAGAGTTTATTAGTTCTCCTTTTAGTAATGCCGCGGTTGATTTGTTGGAACAAGTAGGTATAGAAGTCTATAAAATAGGTTCTGGAGAGGTAAATAATTTTTTGTTATTAGAAAGAATAGCACAAACGGGTAAACCTCTAATTTTATCCTCGGGCATGAGTTCTTTTGAAGAATTGGATAAAACAGTGAATTTTTTAAAATCTAAATACGTTGAGTTCTCAATATTACAATGTACCACATCATATCCGACTAAACCTGAGCAATATGGGTTAAATGTTATCCAAGAATTAAAATCAAGATATCATGTTCCTGTCGGATTTTCCGATCATTCTGCAAAAACCGAAACGAGTATCGCAGCCGTAACATTAGGTGCAGAAATTTTGGAGTTTCATGCTGTTTTTAATAGAAGCGACTTTGGACCAGATGTGACGTCATCATTAACGATTGCAGAAATAAAAGAGCTTGTTGTGGCAGTTAAAAGCATAGAAAGAGCTGAAAAACACCCAATAGATAAAACCGATAATTCAAGTTTTAAAGTGTTAAAATCGATTTTTGAAAAATCACTATCTCTAAATAAAGACTGTTTAGAAGGACATTTAATTACGTTTGCAGATTTAGAAGCAAAAAAACCAAAGGGGCTTGGTATTGATGCTAGTGAATATGAAAGTATAATAGGTAAGACTTTAAAACACCCAATAAAGCAATGGGGTTTTTTAAATCATAAGGATTTGAAATAAAGATATTGAATGAATAATATTAATGAAATAGCCAAAAAAAAGTATATTGAATATTCAAAATATGAGGGGAGTCAACATATAGCGAAAGAACATTCAATTTATAGAATTTTAGAATGTATTAAGAAAAACAAATGTGAATCCATCCTAGAAGTGGGTTTAGGCATAGGAACTATTTACAGTTCTGTCTATAATTACAACCAAAAACTTAAATATACAGGAACCGAAAATAATGATTTTTGCCTTAAAAGTTTAAAAAAAAATCTTAATGAAAGCTATAATCATCTGGTTGTTTTTCCAAATATTGAATCTATACCAAAAAATAAAAAATTTGATATGGTTATAATAGACGGGAAGGATGACACCTTAAATACTGTAAAAAAGCACTTGAATAAAGATTCTATTATTCTTATTGAAGGTGATAGATCTGATCAAGAAAAAAGTATAGTAAAAATGTATCCAAGTTGTAAAAATGTTCATATTATTACATTAAAAAAGAACAATCCTGAGGGGTATTATAAAAAGAATGATTATCAAGGAGGCGTTAAAATAATTTTTATTAAACCTAATGCTAAACAGCTTGCATATTGGATAAAAAATAAAGTATTAACTAATTTGAAATATAAGGTGAGAATATTAAAAGGAAAGTTAAATGGTTAAACGTAAAATATGTGTAGTCATAACCGCAAGACCTTCGTATAGCAGAATAAAAACGGCATTAATAGCTATAAAAAATCATGCTAAGCTAGAATTGCAATTAGTAGTAGCTGGCTCTGCTTTATTGAATCGATATGGAAGTTCGATAGACTATATTGAGAATGATGGTTTTGAAATTAAAGAAAAAGTATTTATGATTTTAGAAGGGGATAATGCCACTTCAATGGGTAAGACTACTGGCTTGGGGATTATGGAATTATCTAGCGTTTTTTATAGATTGCAACCAGATGCAGTTATAACTATAGCAGATCGTTTCGAGACGATTGCAACTTCAATTGCGGCTTCTTATCAAAATATTCCTCTGGTACATATCCAAGGAGGAGAAGTAACTGGTAATATTGATGAGAAAGTAAGACATGCGAACACAAAATTAGCAGATATTCATCTTGTAGCCTCACAAGATGCTTACGAACGAGTTATTAAGATGGGTGAGCGGCCAGAAGTAGTTTTTAATACTGGTTGCCCATCAATTGATTTAGCATTAGAAATTAAAAATAATCCGACTTTAGATTTTGATCCTTTTAAAAAATATGGAGGTGTTGGAGAACTTATTAATTGGAAAGATGGCTATATCGTAGTTATGCAACATCCTGTAACTACAGAGTATAAATCTGCTAGAGAAGATGTCTTAAAAACTTTAGACGTTATAAAAGAATTAAATATTCCTACTTTTTGGTTCTGGCCAAATGTAGATGCAGGTTCAGATGGTACTTCAAGTGGTATTAGACGTTTTAGAGAAATAAATCAGCCAAAAAATATTCATTTTTTTAAGAATATGGAACCTAACGATTTCTTGAAATTATTAGCCAATAGTAAATGTTTAATAGGGAATTCGAGTGTTGGTATTAGAGAATGTTCCTATTTAGGAGTACCAGTAGTTAATATTGGTACACGGCAAAATAATAGAAAAAGGGGAGACAATGTTATAGATGTGCCCCATAATGAGGATAAAATAAGAGCAGCTATAGAAGTACAGCTTTTTAGAAAACAAATTAATTCAGAGTCGATATATGGAAATGGTAATGCAGGTTTTCAAATAGCTAAAACATTAGCAGAGGTTCCTTTAACCTTTCATAAAACAATAGACTATTAATGAAAGTTTTGGCTGTAATACCTGCTAGAGGAGGCTCTAAAGGCATAAAAAATAAAAATATTAGATTAGTTAATGGAAAACCATTAATAAGTTATACCATAGAAAAGGCCCAGGAATGTAATTTAATTACAGAGCTTATTGTTTCAACAGATGATAACGATATAATCGATGTTGTTAAGAAGCATAATTGTGACTATCTATTGAGGTCAAAGGAGAATGCAAGAGATGAAAGCACAATTGAGTCTGTTTTATTCGAAGTATTAAAAGGTTTAAAACAAAAATACGAAGTGGTTATTGTATTGCAGCCAACAGCACCTATTAGAGAAGTAGAAGATATTGGTAATGTAATAAAAATGCTTCAGAATGATAAAAGTTTGGAAAGTGTCGTTTCTGTTGTTGAATTAAATGATATTCATCCAGCAAGAATGTATACTTTATCAAAAGAACTAGATATGATTGCGTTAGATAAAGATTTAGAGCGTAACAGAAGACAAGATTTGAAACCAGTCTATTTAAGAAATGGAGCTATTTATGCGACAAATACAGAATCATTATTAAAAAATAAAAAGCTAATTTCAGATAATAAAAAGGCTTATATTATGCCAGAGTCTAAATGGCTTAATATTGATACTCAAAGAGACATTCTAATGGCAGAGGTCATGTTATCCGAATGGATAAAGGGTAAATTATAGAGTTATGCATACAATTATTTCAGGAATTGATTCTCTTTCAGATGATGCAGAAAAAGTTTTATCTTCTATATCTACTTATGAGTATAGATCTATCAATTCAAAAGATCAATTAATAAAAGCCTTTAAGTCATGTGATGTTTTTTGGTTTAGGCTAAATCATAATATCACAAGAGAAATTCTTGATGTTTCAAAATGTAAATTTATTGTTTGTGCTGCTACAGGTTTAGACCATATTGACTTGCAAGCTTGTCAAGATAAAAATATTTCAGTAATAAGTTTAAAAGGAGAGTTTGAATTTTTAAAGGAAGTAAGAGCGACAGCAGAACATACTTTAGGGTTATTATTAGCACTCATAAGACAAACTAAAAGGGCTGCTTTTCACGTTGAAAAGGGATATTGGGACAGAACACGTTTCCAGGGTAGTGAATTGTATAAGAAAAATGTGGGGGTTTTAGGGTTAGGTAGACTAGGGAAAATAATGGCTGAGTACTATACCGTAATGGGAATGAATGTGTTCTATTATGATATTGAAGATCAAGATGAATTTAAATATACTGCAGTAAACTCTATTGAAGCTCTTTTTAAAGAGATAGATATTTTATCAATTCATTTACCTTATAATGAATCAACACATTTAATGATAAATGAAACTAATTTAAATAAACTTAAACCTCAGGTTATTATTGTTAATACCTCTAGAGGTGGGGTTATTGATGAGGAAGCCATGTTGTGTTTGTTAAATAATAATAGGATAGCGGGGTATGCTACAGATGTACTTTTTGGAGAACCTGATATAGGTAATCATCCCTTAGTTTCTTATGCGAAAAACAATAGTAATGTATTAATTACTCCACATATTGGAGGAAATACTTTTGAATCTATAGAAAAAACAGAATTATTTGTAGTAAAAAAATTAAAAAACAAATTATATTAATGTTGAAAATAGGTGTTGTAATAGCAGATGGAGTTGGTTTCAGAAATTTTATTTTAAGTGACTTTATAAAACGAGCAGTTAATGAATATGATGAAGTTGTTATTTATTCTGGTTTGATATCTAGCGTTTATGATCATTTAGAATATGATAATTTAAAAATAAGAGAATTAGAGATATTTAGAGAAAATAAAAACACTTGGTTTTATAGAAAATTAAAAGAAGTAGCCCATATGAAAAAGCATCTTTCTTTTTTCGGAATAAAAACTAGTTACAATAACGGGAAGCCAAAAAAGATAACAACGCCAACAAGTTTTTTGATAGCATTAGTTTATTTAATAACAAAATTTTTTCATTCAGAAAAAAACATTCGTTTTTATGAGAAAGTACAATTTAAATCTTTTAAAAGAAGTTTTGTATATAAAAAATATCAGGATTATCTAATTGAGGATAATCCTGATTGTCTTTTATTCACTCATCAAAGACCTTACAACTTATCTCCACTATTAAGTGCAACGAAAAAATTAAGAATTAAATCGTTAAGCTTCATATTTAGTTGGGATAACTTATCTTCTAAGGGTAGAATGTTAGGAGAATTTGATGGTTATTTAGTTTGGAGCAAACTAATGAAAAAGGAATTGATTTATTTTTACCCTAATACAAAAGTAGACAAAGTGTTTGTTGTTGGTACGCCTCAGTTTGAGACATATGTCATTGATGATTATATGACAGATACCAGTTATTTTTACAATCGATTTAAATTAGATAATTATAAAAAAACAATTTGCTATAGTTGTGGAGATGTGTCAACGAGTAAATTAGATCCATTATATATCGATATTATTGCTAAAGGAATTGAATCTGGTAAAATTGAAGATGTTAATTTTTTGGTTAGAACTTCTCCTGCGGAAGACGAATCAAGGTTTATTGAAATAATAAAAAAGTATCCTAAAATAAAATGGAATTTCCCTAATTGGAAGTTGACAAGAGATAATCATGTCGAAACATGGTCGCAAAGAGTACCTAGTCTTAAAGATTTAATCGATTTAAGAAGTATATTAAAACATTGCGATTTAAATATAAATATGTGTTCGACGATGAGTTTAGATTTTATGTTATTTAAGAAACCAGTTATTAATATGGCTTTGGGTAATAGTTCTAATGGATTATATAATGATCAGAAATATTTAAATTACAATCATTACGATAGGGTTGTAAAAAGTGGGGCTGTAGCAGCAGTCAAAGAAGAGGTAGAAATATATAAAGAAATAGAAAAGGCATTGTCAAATTCTAAAATAAGAATAGAGAAACAACAAGACTTAATAGATTTGCAAATAGGAGTACCTTTAGAAGGCACGAGCAAACGGATTATTGAATCAATAAATACATTATAGCTGTTTATACAGATGATAAAAAGGATAGCCATAGTATGTAATTATAAGTTATTAGAAGACCGTGTAGGCGGGATGGATTACTTTTTCTGGTGCTTTCAAAAAGCATGTAATGAAAAGCAAATTGAAATAGATTGGTTTTTTCCTAATTTGGCTTCACATGGAGAGTATCATAAATTTAATATTATACCTCCTCTAACAAATGAAAGTTTAGAGAAAAGTGTTTTAAGCCATCTTATTATCAAAAAAGTTCAATATTCCAATGTAATCACTCATTTTGTAGAGCTTTGCACCTCATTTTTTGCTGATCTTAAAAAGATTCAAAATTCAAATATAATTGCAGTTGACCATAATCCGAGACCGATAAATGGATATTCTTTAAAAAAAAGATTAAAAAAAAGATTAAAAGGAATATTATATTCAAAGCATATAGACCAATTTATAGGTGTTTCAGATTATACAAGTCATGCTATTTTAAATGATTTTGGAAGATTTTTAGAGAATAAAACTCAAACGATTTATAATGGTGTTTTAATTGATAAAATCATACCAAAAGTTAATGAAAGAAGAAAATTGAATCCTAAATTTTTGGTGGTTTCTCACTTAAGAGAGTCTAAAGGTATTCAAGATTTAATTAAAGCAGTTAACGCATTGCCTGATGCTTTAAAAGAAGATTTAAAAATTGATCTTTATGGCAGTGGTCCTTATAAAGAAGAATTATTTAAACTAGTAAGGTTGTTCAAATTAGAACCTGTTTTTAGTTTTAAAGGTAACCAATCCAATTTAAATGAGGTGTATCAAAATTATGATCATTTAATTCAACCGACTCATATGGAATGTTTTAGTTTATCAATTTTAGAAAGTTTAGCTGCGAATATTCCTGTACTTACAACACCTGTTGGTGGTAATTTAGAGATTGTTACTCATAATAAAAACGGGTTTATCTTTGAAGCTAAAGCTATTAATCAACTGGTATGTTTATTAGAATCTATTATTAACGGTGAAAAGTATATAACAGATAACACCAGAACGCTGATTGAAAATAAATTTTCTATAGATAGCATGGTAGATAATTATATGGAACTAATAAAATGAAAATAGCATTTTTAACTCCAGAGTATCCACACCCAAAAACAGGGAATTCAGGAGGTATTGGTACTAGTATTTTAGCCTTATCTCAAGGGCTAACTAGTCTTGGGTGCGAAATAAGTATTCTTGTTTATGGGCAAAATGAAGATGATTATTTTGTAGATAAAAATATCCATTTTTATAAAATAAAGAATATTAAAGTAAAGGGTTTGTCGCTATTCCTTACTCAGAAAAAGGTAGAACGATTAATTAATTCATTATATGATTCGGGTAAAATAGAAATTGTGGAAGCCCCAGATTGGACAGGTTTTACGGCTTTTATAAGGCCAAAATGCCCAATTGTTTTAAGAATGCATGGAACGGATACTTATTTTTGTTACTTAGACAATAGAAAGGTAAAGTATAGAAATAAATATCTTGAAAAAAGAGCATTAAAAAATGCAGAGGGTATTATAAGTGTAAGTGCTTTTACGGGTAAATTAACCAATGAATTAATGGGTTTAAATAAAAGCTTTGCAGTAATTCCAAATAGTATTGATGCTTCTTTGTTCAAACCAAAAGAAAATGATAGTAAAACGTTGAGTATTCTTTATTTTGGAACATTGATACGAAAAAAAGGACTTTTAGAGTTACCAGAAATATTCAATATTGTAAATAAATCTAACAATGAAGTTAAATTACTTCTTGTGGGAAAAGATAGCGCAGACATTAAAACAGGTGCGCCGTCTACTTGGGAATTAATGAAACTGCTTTTCAATCAATCGTCTATAAAAAAAGTTGAATATTTTGGAGCTGTTGCGTATTCTAAAATCCAAGATTTAATAAAGGAAGCAACAGTTTGTGTTTTTCCAACTTTTGCAGAAGCTTTACCTTTATCTTGGTTAGAAGCTATGTCGATGGAAAAAGCTATTGTAGCATCAAATATTGGTTGGGCAGAGGAGATGATTGAAAATAAAAAAGAAGGCTTTTTAGTTAATCCTACAAATCATGCGCAATACGCTGAATGTATTTTAGACTTGTTAAACGATTCAAAAAAACAAGAACTGTATGGAAAAGCGGCTAGGAAGAAAGTTGAAAGTCAATTTAGTCAAAAATTAATAGCTAAACGCTCCATAGAATTTTATAAAAAAATAATAGAATCTTGATACATTTAAAAGAATATATAACACCATCCGGTGACGTTTTACTTTATAATGATGCTCCTAATTTTGAGTATCTCGACAGGTTAGCTCAAGAAGAAGGTGACGTTTGGCACAGTAGCTTAGACCAAGGTTATAATAACGCTTTTCCAGAAATTGTTTACCAAACGGTTGTTTTTTTTTGGTATGCAAAAGATTTTGATAACCTAGATAAATCGGTTAGCTGGAGAATAAATCCTAATGCTTTTGTGATAAGAAAGCATGTTTGGGACATTTTTGGAGGATTTGATTCCGATTATGAAAATATGCAAACATCAGCTTTAGACTTTGGCTTTAACACGCTCAGATATCAAGGTGTAGTTCCTTTATACGTTAAGGGTTTGTTTGATGAAAAGGTTGTAAACGTTACTATTTCAAAAAAAGACATTTATACTTTTTATGTCAAAAATTTCAAGCGTTCGCATAGTATTTATATGTTAGTTCGTCATGGCATTTGGAAATTAAAAGAGATTAAAGCGTATAGATTCGCAAGAAAAACATTTCAATTTAAAGATAAAACTAAAGCACTTAAACCGCGTAAATTAAATCAAATAGAAGGAGAACCTAAAGTAAGTTATATTATTCCTACCATGATGCGTCAAGAGTTTACTCTAAACCTTTTAAATGATTTAGAATATCAAACCTATAAACCTTCTCAAGTCGTCGTCGTTGACGCAACTCCACAAGAATCCCGCTACGAATCACTTTATGATAACAGTAAATATTCATTTGAAGTGGTTTTTGTATGGCAAACATCAAAGGGTAGTTGCAGAGCTAGAAATGAGGCAATAGATTTATGTGTCGGTGATTATATTGTTTTTGGCGATGACGATATTAGAATACAACCTGAGTTCATTGAAAATCATATTCGTTTGTTGCAAACTTATAAAGCAGAAGCGTGTAATGGATTAGATATTAGAGCTGACAATCAACAACAAAACTTGAGTGATTTAGATATAAAGTTAGAGAATTTAGGCGATGCGCGTTGGAAAGTAGGAGCGGCTCAAAGTTTTAGTAATGCCAATTCATGTGTTTCTAAACGAGTTGTTGATAAATTAGTAGGAAATGATATAAATTATGATGGTGGTTATGGTGAAGATTCCGACTTTGGTTTATCAATTGCAAAGCTTGGTAATACCGTTTTACATAATCCGTTTTCAGTTAATTTGCATTTAAAACCAGCAGTTGGTGGTTATCGTTTTTGGGGAAAGCAAGCTAGTTTAAAAGGCAGGCATAGAAAAAAGCAACCTTGGGAGCTAGACACTCCTGTTAAAAATATAGTGCCAAAACCAAGCCCAACAATAATGTATCAGTTGTTTCAGCATTACGATGATAGACAACGTAAAGAATATAAAATAAAGTATTTCGTGTTTTACTTTACTAAAGCGAAATTGTTAGAAATTCCATTACGACTATTAAAATTACCAATGAGAATGTTACAATTTAATAAGTCAGTGTTTTATGCTAAAAAATTAATGACTTTAGGTAAACGAACGAGATAATTATGCGCTTTTCATTAATTATATGTACTTATATGCGGCCGCAGCCACTACTTAAATTATTGCAGTCTGTAAGTAGTCAAACGTTATATCCAAATGAAATTTTAATAATTGATGGTTCTTTATATAATCAAACTCAAAATACTTTAGAAGAGAATAACTTTAAAGGGTTAAAATATTTTAAAGTACAAGAAGAGGACAGAGGCTTAACTAGGCAACGTAATTATGGTATCGAGCGTGTTTCAGAGCTTTCTGATATTGTTTGTTTTTTAGACGATGATGTTTTTTTGGAACCTGATTATTTTGATCAATTAATCACAACATATTCTGAGAAGCCAGATGCCTTGGCTGTTGGAGGTTATATAACTAATGAGGTCTCTTGGGATTTATCTGATAAAAAAAATAATAGCTCTAAGTTTTATTTTGATGGTTGGATGAGAGACGAACCTTCAAGGTTTAAAATGAGACGTTTTTTTGGATTATTGCCAGACGTGAACCCTGGGTTTATGCCAAGTTTTTCGCATGGCCGTTCGGTTAGTTTTTTACCGCCTTCAGGTGCTATTTATGAAGTCGAGCAAATTATGGGAGGGGTATCATCTTATAGAAAAGAAGTTTTTGAGAGTTTTAAATTTTCCAAGTATTTCGAAGGCTATGGCTTGTATGAAGATGCCGATTTGTCATTACGCTTAGCCAAAACAGGAACACTCTATATAAATACAGGGGCACAATTAGAACATTATCATGACAGTTTAGGGCGACCAAACAAGTATCATTATGGTAAAATGGTTATACGAAATGGCTGGTATGTGTGGCGGATTAAATATGGAAACCCGTCTTTAAAAGCGACATTGAAGTGGCATGCAACGTCCCTTTTGTTGACTAAAATAAGATTGCTTAATATATTGACAACATCTAATAAAAAAGAGGCATTTTTAGAAGGTTTAGGACGTGTGTCTGGTTGGTTTTCGCTTATCTTTAATGCACCAAAAGTTAAATAATGCAGTTTTTAATTATATCTCACGCAGAACATAAGGTTAGTAATGGCAAGACGTATTCTTATGCGCCATATGTTCGTGAAATGAATTTGTGGTTGAAGTATGTGGATTCGGTAACGATTATTGCTCCAAAAATTAAAGAGTCCATTAATGCTATCGATATTCCATATGAGCATAGAAATTTAAAACTTCAAAAAATACCCGGTATTCAATTTAGAAGCCTGCTGTCTTCGTTTAGTTCTATCCTAGAAACCCCGTATATTTTATTTGTTCTTTTTAAGGAGTGTTTGAGAGCAGACCACATCCATTTACGATGTCCTGGTAACATTGGTTTATTAGGCTGCATTGTTCAAATTTTTTTTCCAAAGACCATTAAAACAGCGAAATATGCAGGAAATTGGGATCCTAAAGCGAAACAACCACTAAGTTATAAATTGCAAAAATGGATTTTAACTAATACGTTTTTAACTAAAAATATACAGGTATTAGTATATGGAGAATGGGGAAATCAATCAAAGAATATTAAGTCTTTTTTTACAGCAACGTACCATAGTTCTGAAATAAAACAGTTTGTGAAAAAAGATTATTCAGGTATTTTGAATTTTGTTTTTGCTGGAAGTTTAGTTCAAGGGAAACGTCCGATTTTTGCCATACAAATTATGGAAGCTTTGCAAAAACAAGGGATCGAAGTTCGTCTAGATATCTTTGGGGAAGGTGTTTTAAAAGGGGAACTTCTTGATTATATTCAGACCAATCAATTAGATAACATAGTTAAAATTCATGGCAATCAATCAATGGAAGTAATAAAAAACGCATTAAAGAAAGCACATTTCTCTATTTTACCATCAAAATCTGAAGGTTGGCCAAAAGCCATAGCTGAAGGGATGTTTTTTGGTGTGATTCCTTTTGCAACAGAGGTTTCATGTGTGCCTTTTATGCTAGATTATGGCAATAGAGGTGTTTTAATTAAAGCAGATTTAAATCATGATTTAAGAATCATAATGAATATTTTTGAGGATATAAGCGAGTTAGAAACTATGTCTAAGAATGCTATGATGTGGTCACAATTATATACCTTAGACCAGTTTGAAAGTGACATAGTAAAAATGCTAAAATAGTAATGAGAGTATTACAGCTTATAGATTCTTTAAATGCAGGTGGAGCTGAACGTGTTGCCGTAAACTATGCAAATTCGTTAGCTTCCCGAATTCAATCATCATTTATTTGCACAACAAGAGATGAGGGCGTTTTAAAGGGAAGTATTTCAGGAAAAGTTCGCTATTTGTTTTTAAATAAAAAATCTACTTTAGATTATTTAGCTATTAAAGAATTAAGTCATTTTGTTAAAGCTAATAAAGTAGATTTTATTCATGCACATGGATCTTCTTTTTTTATAGCTACAATCATTAAAATTTTAAATTCAAAAACTACATTAATTTGGCATGAACATTATGGAAATAGGAATGAGACTTCAAAAGCAAGTAAATTAATCTTAAAAATTTGCTCTTATTATTTTTCATGTATTATTACAGTTAATGAATCTTTAAAGGAAAGGTCAGAATCGAAACTGTCAACTAAGGATGTTTATATACTTCCCAATTATTCAGTAACTAACTCTTTATTGAAAATAACTAAACTTTATGGGAATGAAGGGAAACGTATTATTTGTTTAGCTAATTTAAGACCAGATAAAGATCATCTAAATTTACTCGGAGCTTTTTCTGAGATAAATAAACGATATTCAAATTGGTCTTTGCATTTAGTTGGGCAATTTCAAAAAGGGGATTATTATAATTCAATAAAAAAGTTTATAGCTGAACATAACTTAGAACAACACATTTTCATTTATGGTAGTTGTCCTGATATTTCTAATATTTTAAATCAATGTGATATAGGAGTTTTATCTTCAAAATCTGAAGGCTTACCAGTTGCATTGCTAGAATATGGATTATCAAAATTACCAGTTGTTGTGACGAATGTAGGCGACTGTAATAAAGTTATTTCTAATTTAAACGAGGGGGTTTTAGTAGAACCCAAAAATCACAAAACTTTGTCAAAAGCTATATTAGAGCTTATAGATGATGTAGGTTTAAGGAATGTAATGGCTGAAAATTTACACCAAAAAGTTGCCTCGTCTTTTTCAGAATCACAAGGTATTGAGCAATTGATCAACATATACAAAACTTACCAAAAATGAAGTTGGCTTTATATTATAAACTGCTCATTTTTCATATCCTTTTGGCTATTGGTGTTTTTGCGTTTAGACCTTTAGCCTTAGCCTATTTTTTATTTATTACTATTTTTTTTAGCTATAAAATTTTAATGACATCTAAAAAGAAGAAAACGTTTTATGTGTTGTTTGCATGTGCCTATATTGCGGGTATAGAGGTTTTTTTAAGAATGAATGGCGGTACCATTTTTTATGAAGCATCTAAATATTTAGTAATTTTATTTATGCTCATGGGTATTTTTAGCAATGGTTTTTCAAATCAATCTTTAATTTATGTTTTTTATATAGTATTACTAATTCCAGGCATTTTTGTGGCAGTGGCCGAAATGGGATTTGAAACAGATATAAGAAGGTCCGTCGCTTTTAATCTAAGTGGTCCTATTTGCTTGGGTATTTCCGCCGTTTTTTGTTTTAAACGCAATGTTTCCTTTTATCAAATTAAATATATGCTACTTGCTTTGGCCTTGCCCATAGTTAGTATATTGTTCTATTTAATTTTGTATTCACCAAATTTACAAGAATTAATAACAAGTACGGGGTCTAATTTTGCAGCTTCTGGTGGCTTTGGCCCAAATCAAGTAGCTACGGTTTTAGGACTAGGCATGTTTGTATATGCAGTTCGATTTTTTATGGCAGGGGCGTCCAATTTTCTGAAATTATTGGATTTAGGCATTTTAGGTTTATTAGCCTTTAGAGCTTTAGCCACTTTTAGCAGAGGAGGCGTGATTACGAGTATAATAATGATATTATGTTTTATAGGACTCTATTATTTAAAAGTGAATTTTAAAACTAAGATGCGATTAAAGTTCTCATTGCTATTATTTATTGGCTTTGCGGCTTTAACGTGGTTATTAAGTTCTATAGAGACAAATGGGCTTTTAGATAAACGATATGCCAATCAAGATGCTGCAGGTCGTGAAAAGGCAGACGTTTCTACAGGCCGATCGGAGTTATTTGCGTTTGAATTCGGAGCATTTATGGAAAACCCTTTTTGGGGAATTGGTGTAGGAAAGGTAAAAGAAGTTCGCCTGAATGAAACAGGTGTCTCTGCGGCATCTCATAATGAAATGAGTCGTATTTTAGCGGAACATGGTCTATTTGGTGTCTTCGCATTTTTAATACTTTTGTTAACACCGCTTATCTATAGAATGAAAAATAGAAGCAATATTTTCTTTTTTTCATTTTACTTTTTTTGGTTGTTGACTATTAATCATTCGGCTATGCGTATTGCTGCACCGGGTTTTATTTATGCTTTGTGTTTATTAAATATTACTTATGAGAAACATCCTGTACATAGGAAACCAATTATCACAAAACGGTAAAACAGTAACAACTATAGATTCTTTAAGTCAATTATTAAGACAGGAAGGGTTTAACGTTTTTACAGCCTCAAAAAAGA
>Ga0209532_1000560_pt1 | contig 31883 bp, 35 predicted proteins | sample COG_02_FD_184746 | JGI IMG/M metagenome (GOLD analysis project Ga0209532, IMG submission 184746) | Pelagic Microbial community sample from North Sea - COGITO 998_met_02 (SPAdes) (version 2) | ecosystem: Environmental > Aquatic > Marine > Neritic zone/Coastal water | place: Helgoland, sampling... | reverse complement strand
CCCCCATCTTTACTTTGCCTAAATATCCTCGCCGAAGGCATCCAACCCTTGCACCCACACGCCACCGCACGCATATTACCCCCATGAGTCTGCCCCCTGGTTTCTTAGAAGAATTGCGCAACCGCGCGTCCCTGTCCCAAGTGGTCGGGCGCAAGGTCACGTGGGAACAAAAGAAAACCAACACTGCCAAGGGCGATTTCTGGGCCCCCTGTCCCTTCCATTCAGAAAAAACTGCATCTTTCCACGTCGATGACCGCAAGGGTTTCTACTACTGTTTTGGTTGTCACGAAAAGGGCGATGCAATTTCCTTTATCCGTGGCACCGAAAATGTCGGCTTTATGGAAGCGGTCGAAATCTTGGCCCGCGAAGCAGGCATGACAATGCCCGCACGCGATCCCCAAGCCCAACAAAAAATGGATCGCAACAAAGAATTGGCCGACGTGATGGAACAGGCCGTTCAGTTCTACAAACTCCAATACAACACTGCCAACGCACAGGCCGCGCGCGACTATATTAAAACGCGTGGGCTGTCCCAAGACACGCAAAACACCTTCGAAATCGGCTTTGCCCCCAATGATCGCGGTGCATTATCCCAACATCTACGCGGCAAAGGCGTGGACGAGGCGAAAATCGTCGATGCAGGGCTTGCCATCAAACCCGATGACGGTGGCGCCGCATTTGATCGGTTCCGTGGCCGCATCATGTTTCCGATCCGCAATGCGCAGGGCCGCTGTACCGCCTTTGGTGGTCGCGCCATGGACCCAAATGCCCGCGCCAAATACCTAAACTCAAACGAAACCGCCCTATTTGACAAGGGTCGCAGCCTCTACAATCACGGCCCTGCCCGCGAAGCAGCAGGCAAGGTCGACAGCCTGATCGTCGCCGAAGGCTACATGGACGTGATCGCCTTAGCGCAATATGGCTTCAAACACGCTGTCGCCCCATTGGGCACCGCAATCACCGAAGGCCAGCTCGCGTTGATGTGGCGCATGCACCCAGAACCAATCATTGCACTCGACGGCGACACAGCAGGCCTACGCGCCGCCCTGCGCTTGATCGATCTGGCATTGCCCCTGCTCGAAGCAGGCAAATCCCTGCGCTTTTGTATTATGCCCGAAGGCCAAGATCCCGATGACGTCTTAAAGGCACGCGGTGCATCCGCCATGCAAGAACTTTTGGATGGCGCAGTCCCAATGGTGAACTTATTGTGGCAACGCGAAATCGAAAACAAAAACTTCGACAGCCCCGAACGTCGCGCCGCGTTGGACACATCCCTGCGCAGCGCCATTCAAAAAATCCAAGACAAATCAATTCGCCATCACTACGGCCAAGCGATCAAAGAGTTACGCTTTCAACTGTTCGCCCCCCAACGCCAAACCCAACAACGTGGTCAGTTTAAACCTTGGGCGAAACAGGCAAAACAACTGGCAACCATGGGAGCCAAGGCATCCATGCTCGCCGCCAGCACCGACACCGCCATGCGCCTACGCGAAAGCGTTATTTTGGCGGCCGCCATTCGCAATCCTTCTGCGGCTTTGCAAAACGAAACTGCGATGGAAAAATGCCCCATCACCACGCCCGATTTAACAGAAATCATGAACGCCCTCTTGGCAAACTTGCATACCGACCTATCTAATACAGACACGCAAAATTCTTTTGACGACATCTTGGCACAATCACTGGGATATTCACCGCTGGATCGACTGCTGGAACTAAAACCCTTGCACAACCATCCCTACCTTCGAAAACAGGTAAACGCGGAATTAACCAAGCGTACATTAGAAGAAGAACTTGCTAAACACTCTGCCCTAATCGGGGCATCCAACGAAATCAAAGAGGCGGAACAAGATTTGACAGGATTGGTTGACGAAGGCCTAACTTGGCGGTTGAAACAAGCCGCCCTCGCCAAGGGCAAAGCGACCCGTGCCGTCGAAGAAGAGGGCACCGCAGCAGGCGAAGATGCCTCCGCAATGTCAAAAGAACTCCAAAACATGCTCGATAATCAAATTTGGGTAAAGAAAAAGCACTGACCCCCATTGCGAATCACCCCATCAATGTGTTGATTCGTCTCAGCCTCTACTGATTCGCAGAATCAGATCACTGAACAATGTAAGGAGCCTAACCAATGGCAGCCAAAGACGACAATTCAAAGAGCAGTGATGGTAAAGACGGCATGGGTGACATGAGCCAAGCCGCAGTCAAAAAAATGATGGCCGTAGCGCGCGAGCGTGGCTACATCACTTATGACGAACTAAACGAAGTCATGCCCCCAGACACAGTCTCCTCCGAACAAATCGAAGACGTGATGTCCATGTTGTCCGAAATGGGTATCAACATCATCGAAGCCGACGAAGTCGAAGTCGAAGATGAAGGCCCAACAGATGTGGCCGTCGTGGCAAACGATGAAAAATCCGTAACACTTGCCGCCACTGGCAAAGAAACACTTGATCGCACCGACGATCCCGTGCGCATGTATCTGCGCGAAATGGGTTCTGTTGAATTGCTTTCACGCGAAGGCGAAATCGCCATCGCAAAACGCATCGAAGCCGGTCGCAAAACAATGATCGAAGGCCTGTGCGAAAGCCCGCTAACATTCCAAGCGATCACCATTTGGCGCGACGAGCTGTTGGACGAAGAAATCCTTTTGCGCGATGTGATCGATCTGGAAACCACTTTCAGCGACACACTCGAAGACGAAGAAGAAGCACCTGTCGTGGCCCCCGTTGGCACACCGAAACCAGGCGCAGAAAAAGCCCAAGAACTGGACGCTGACGGCGATCCAATTTCCGACGACGATGATGACGACGAAGAAGACGAAGTGGCAAACCTATCGCTTGCGGCGATGGAAGAGGCCCTGAAACCTGATGTTTTGGCAACTTTGGCGAAAATCGCCAAGGATTATAACAAATTGGCAGCAATGCAGGACGAACGCATTTCAGCCACCATCAACGAAGACGATACATTCTCTGACAAGTCAGAAAAGTCATACCAAAAATTGCGCAAGTCCCTTGTGGAACAGGTCAACGCCCTGCACTTCCACAACAACCGTATCGACGCATTGATCGATCAGTTGTACGGCATTAACCGCAAAATCATGTCCATCGATTCAGGCATGGTGAAACTGGCCGACCAATCACGCATTAACCGTCGTGAATTTGTCGAAAAATACCGTGGTCTTGAATTGGACCCAATGTGGATGGAAAACATCGCCCAAGAAGAGGGTCGCGGCTGGAAAACATTCATCGAAAAGCACGCAGACAAAGCAAACGAATTACGCGCAGACATGGGCCAAGTTGGCCAATACGTTGGCGTCGATATCCCTGAATTCCGCCGCATCGTAAACCAAGTACAAAAGGGCGAAAAAGAAGCCCGTGCAGCCAAGAAAGAAATGGTCGAAGCAAACCTACGCCTCGTTATTTCAATCGCGAAAAAATACACCAACCGTGGCCTACAATTCTTGGATTTGATCCAAGAAGGTAACATCGGCCTGATGAAAGCCGTGGATAAATTCGAATACCGTCGCGGTTACAAATTCAGCACCTATGCCACATGGTGGATCCGTCAGGCGATCACGCGTTCCATCGCGGATCAGGCACGCACAATCCGTATCCCAGTGCACATGATCGAAACGATCAATAAATTGGTGCGTACGGGTCGTCAAATGCTGCACGAAATCGGTCGCGAACCAACACCCGAAGAGTTGGCAGCGAAACTACAAATGCCTTTGGACAAAGTCCGCAAGGTTATGAAAATCGCCAAAGAGCCAATTTCATTGGAAACCCCCATCGGTGACGAAGAAGATTCACAGCTGGGCGATTTCATCGAAGACAAAAACGCGATCCTACCATTGGAAAGCGCGATCCAAGGCAACCTAAAAGAAACCACAACCCGCGTTCTGGCATCCCTGACCCCCCGCGAAGAGCGCGTCTTGCGCATGCGTTTTGGTATCGGCATGAACACGGATCATACGTTGGAAGAGGTCGGTCAACAGTTCAGCGTGACCCGCGAACGTATTCGTCAGATCGAGGCGAAGGCATTGCGTAAGTTGAAGCATCCTAGTCGTTCACGCAAGTTGCGGAGTTTCTTGGATCAGTAATTTTTAAAGGCGCCTTCGGGCGCCTTTATAGCGAGTGCAGTTTCTTGGCGTCTCTAACTGTTAATAAGTAAATGGAATTCTTTTTCGCCAATAATTTGTAAATCGTATCCCTGCTCTATCAACTCTTCTGCTTTGCGATGTTTTGAGCTTTTAGAATGACCAGCTAATAATTCTAGATCTTGATCACCGACCACTAGCATCGTCAGCTTTTTGGAAACTCCAGCTTTGACTGTAATTCCTTCACGCGCCGCTATTGCGCTTACTTCCTCCCTCGAAATTGAGAGCGCTCCAGTAAAGCACGCAAAATGGCCGAATAATGGTCCATTTTTATTGCCCTCTACTGCAACACTATTTGGATAAATCTTTTTCTTGGCAGGCTCGTTTGCAATTTTAGAAAACTCTTTTCCCAATCGTGTTTCCGCTAGCACAACAACTTCAGCAGCAGCGCGCGCATCTTCAGCGGCATCGTGATGCCGAAACTTCAAATCCAATTCAGCCTTTAGGTTTGCCAGACCATGCCCCCCATTCCCAACAAATTCGGGCCATGCACGACGGGCAATTTTCACACTATCTAACCATGATGTCTTCAATTTCTCTAACTCATGGTAGTGGCATGCAGAGTCCATTGCCTGTTTATCAAAGTTAGAGTGTTGGATTAAAATATGTACTTCTAAAAGTGGCCTTAGCCTCTCGAGCACATCAGTAAAACTCGGTGCGTTTTGAATTGTGTCCTCATCAATTCCATGAATACCCACATTGAAGTCAGAAAAACTCTCATCCGTAAATATATGTTGGCTATATATTTCCATAGAAGAATCGTGCCGCACACAGGCTAATCCAACCTGACAGATGCTGAAATTATTTGAATTAGCGGTTTCAACGTCAAGGGCGATAAATCGAAACTCACCGGATGGCACTTCGGAAAATCGAGACTTATTTTGCGAGCTGTGAGTTGGAGAATTTTTACTTGAAAACAACGCATTGAGTATACTTTTCATTTTATAGCTTTCAAATATTTATAATTTTAAAAATTAATCCTAGCGGAAATCCTGTTCAAATCAACCGTTATACTCTCTCAACACAGTGCATCGCCAACCCGCCCGAACGGCTCTCGGAAATTCAGTGAATTCCCTGCCGCTGACAGGCTGGCGATGCACGGCGGTTACGCCTTATTCCGTGCATAAAATCCACTTCAGATCAACCAACCGCCACCAAACATCCTGTGCACAGCTTGTGCATGCTTTGTGCATCCAAATCACACACCTTATTCCCCAAACTTCCCAAAACACCCACCCCGTGCTATCCTGCCCCCATGGACCCAATAACAATAACCTTCTACGCCGTTATTTGTGGCGTCTTATCAATGGTCGCACCCAACTTGGGCGGCACCATCCCGCGCCTTGGCATTGGTGCTATCGTTGGAATTTTGGCCGCGGCTGTCCTGCCCGTCATACGAAGTATAATCGGATACTAAAGCCCCTTTGACCAAGACACTAACTCAGATGCCTACCAAAATGTTCCAGCGTCCGATCCCAGCTTAACTTGGCCTGCGCCTCGTCGTACCGCGCGGTGCTGTCGTTGTGGAAACCATGGTTCGCATCCGCGTAAATAAACGCCTGATAATCCGTTCCATGCGCCTTCAACGCCGCCTCATATGCGGGCCAACCAGCATTCACGCGCTTGTCCAAACCACCGTAATGCAACATCATTGCCGCCTTGATCGCTGGCACATCCGCCGCCGCCGCTTGGCGACCGTAATATGGTACAGACGCGGGCATTTCAGGATATGCCACCGCCAACGCGTTACAAACGCCCCCGCCATAACAAAACCCAACCGCGCCCACTTTGCCAGTCGATCCATCGTGACCCATCAGATATTCAAACGCCGCGAAGAAATCATTCATCAACGCCGCACGATCTACGTTTTTCTGCATCACCTTACCCTCGGCATCATTGCCGGGATATCCACCCTGCGGGTACAATCCATCAGGCGCAAATGCCATATAACCCGCCTTGGCCAAACGGCGCGCCAGATCTTTGATATATGGGTTCAGCCCTCGGTTTTCGTGGATGACCAAAACGGCGGGTAATTTCCCCGTGGCGCTCACAGGTCTCACCATATACCCCTCCATCTCGCCCTGCCCGTTCGGGCTGTCGTATTTTTCGTAAGTGGCGATAATATCTGGATCATTAAAATTGATCTGCTCGGCCCATGCGTAATTGGGCTGCATCATCGTGAACAGCGCGGTCGCAGTAACACCAACAGTGGCAAACTTGCCTGCACCATCCAAAAATTGACGTTTCGTGATCATCCCATGGGCATAAAAATCATACAGCTCTAACAAACCAGGGTCGAAATCTTTTGCTGTTTTTCTTTCCATTCAAGCCTCCAATAAGTGTTCGATACACGCGATCATAACACAAATGGCCCCCTCAATGATCAAAATCGCGTCAACGCCTCCCTATCGGCACAAACGCCGCGTCATCACTCTTCTACCCTGATTGACGCAAATGCCAGCCCGCCCTAGGTTGATGAAAAAGGAGACCACGCATGTCCACCCTATCCATTATCCTGATCGCACTGATCGCATTCCTACATTTGTATATTCTGTGGTTCGAAATGTTCGCATGGACAACACGCGGCCCCAAAGTGTTCGCCAGCTTCCCCAAGGACCTGTTTGAACCCACCAAAACCTTGGCTGCAAATCAGGGATTATATAACGGTTTTCTATCCGTTGGCCTGATCTGGTCATTGCTGATTGGTGATCCCGCATGGGCGCAAAACGTCGCCACATGCTTCCTTTTGTTCGTTGCAATCGCTGGCATTTATGGCGCAGCGACCGCATCACGTAAAATTCTTTATGTTCAAACAATTCCGGCCATTCTTGCCCTATTGTCTATCCATATTTTCTAGCTGCTAAAACGCGACAGCATCGCCGACAATACTGGTCAATAAATCTTGAACCATTTTCATCGGTCCTTCGGGATAGGTCCGATGTCCAATCCGCACGCCATTGTCGTCTTCGATAACAAAAATCGAATACGGACAATGCACAATATTCATCGGATCAGCTTCCATAACCTTGCGCGAAATGACTGCCGAGCAGAAAAGAAAGATATCAGCGCCCTTAAATATCTCGACGCTGGAACCAACATCTGCCCCCGTGCGTGCCAACATTTCGCCGGTGTGGCTGACGTAATCAATTACCAGCCCCTTACCAACAATCGCACCTTCTACAGCAAACGTCGCATCGTCGAAACTACCATCATAAGTGTATAAAACAGTATTATCAGCTTGGGCAGTTTGCGCCCACCCCAACAAAAGCAAACAGGCGATCAGTATACGCATTATATTCTCCTTCTTTGGAAAATCATAACACAACTGACCGCCTATCCAAAAGGATCATGTGGAAAATTATTGAGAATTGGATTTCAAAAATTCAATAATCGCATCAAAATCTTTGTCTTTTTTCAAACCAGAGAAGGACATTTTAGTCCCCTTCATAAACGCTTTAGGTTTCTTCAAGAACGCACGTAAACTCGCGTCATCCCAAACTAACCCACCCTCAGCGGCGGTCTTTAATGCCTTGGAATATTTGAACTTTTCGACTTGTCCAGCAGGCGCATCGAAAATACCGTTCAACATCGGTCCGGTTCCGTTTTTGGCTTTATCACCGACTTTGTGACATGCTTTACACTTTTTGAAAACCTTGGCACCTTTGGCAACCAATTCTTCATCCAATGCAGCTAAAACAGGTTCTACTTCTTCAACAACCACAGTTTCTTCAACAGCCGCAGGCTCAGATGCTACGGCCTTCGCGGCGTCTTCTTCGGGTGTTACATCCAAGACCAATGCACGCATCGTCACTTTGACATCCGCTTTACAGTTTTCCATGCACGGCTCACCGACCCATTTTATATGTTCTGTATCAAGACGGTCATCGATGATGAAACCATCCTTGTTTGGTAATTCAAAGTCAGCAAAGGTTTCATTCGACAATACAAAATCTTCATCCACCAAATCATTTGAATAAATGATATAAGCAACGATTGAATAAACTTCGTCTGGGCTCAGTGATTGCGCATCACCAAAGGGCATAGATCGGTTCACATAATCCCATGTAGTTGACAAATATGGCCAATAGCTACCCACTGTTTTCAATGGATCATCACGGTCCAATGTGTCTGTGCCACCAGCCAGCTTTGGCCAGTTGCCCACACCCTCGGCGAAATCACCATGGCATGCACCACACTTTTCAGAAAAAATTTCTTCGCCAGCCAAAACATCACCTGACCCTACAGGCAAGCCTGTACCGTCGGGGCGGACATCCTTGTTCCACGCCGCAATCTCTTCTGGTAACGCAACACGGCCCAGACCGTATGTGTCTGCGAAACTTGGCGATGCAACCACTGCTAGTGCAATTAATAAATTAGGAAACTTCAACATTTTCCGCCTCCCCGTTTGAATTGACCAACCATGTTTGGATGCAATTATTGTGATAGATTGAATTCAAGCCGCGCACTTCGCGAAGCTGTGTTTTGGTGGGTTGGACATATCCGGTTTCATCTATTGCACGTGATTGCAACATCATCTCTTCGCCGTCCCATGTGGTATCAAGATAAAAACGCGTCATCGCCATCTTTTCGCCCGGTTTGGCCAAACGTGCAGTTTCCCAAGACTTGCCACCATCTTTGGATACATCAACACGTGTGATTGCACCGCGACCAGTCCAAGCCAGCCCTGTGATAACCAATGGACCTTTGCCATGGGTGATTGGGGATTGCGGGCTGGGTGATGTTACAACGGATTTCGCGTCCATTGCCCATGTCCATTTACGCGACGTACCATTTTCCAATGTATCGGTGTATTTCGATGTTTCTTCGCGGCTCTCAACTGGACCGTCCATAACTTCGATGCGGCGGATCCATTTGACCCACAAATTGCCTTCCCAACCGGGAACAACCAAACGCACAGGGTAACCGTGTTCTTTGCGCAATGCTTCGCCGTTTGCTTTGAATGCGATGATGCAGTCATCCAAGGCTTTTTCCATCGGGATCGAGCGGCCATTTGACGATGCATCAGCACCCTCAACATAAACCCATTTGTCTTTCAAATCGCCTGCCGCGTCTAAACCAGCTTCTTCCAAGATCGTGCGCAATGAAACACCTGTGTATTCCATATTGTGGATCATGCCGTGCGTGAACTGCACACCGTTCAATTGTGCGCCTGCCCACTCCATGCCTGTGTTTGCGGCGCATTCACAAAAATAAACGTGGTTTTCACGTGGGAAACGTTCTAAATCTGCGTATGAAAATACCAATGGGCGATCGACCAAACCGTTGATCATCAAACGATAATCATCTTTTGTCAGTTCAATCGCACCTGAATGGTGACGCTCAAACGCGCAACCCTGTGGCGTGATCGTGCCATCCAAGGCGTGGATAGGCGTAAAGTTGATCGAACTGATCGTATCCGCAGTCAGCCATTCCACGTTCCGGCGAATTACATCCGCTTCGTGTGAAATCGGCAAGCCGTAAGGCGAGACATCAACACCATCACCCAGACCGCTTGCCCATGGTTGGACCTCGGTAATTAACGGATCTGGGGTTGCAGCATTTGCAGTTCCTGCGACCCCAACTGTGGCACCTGCGGCCAAGCCTTTGGCCAAAAATGCGCGGCGTGACGTTTTGTTCGTCATAATCTACTCCATCTTTATCGGTGGTGGCTTAAATCCCCACAACCTCAACACTCTTATTTTGTTTTAGGGCACTCTGCCCTACTTGGTGTCAGTCCAGCGCCTACGGCACCCCCTGCTTATAAAATCTCTTCGCGAAGTCGAATTACACATAAAAGCCTCCCTTTGCTTTTATGAATCTCCCTCTGGTAAAAACATATATGATTTTTTGAATTTGTCCACGCGTAATCGGAATAAATTGCATAAGGCATCACCGACTGCCCTTCGCATAAGCTATGCCTTTACATATGGAGAAATCCTGCAATACATTTGAGTATGAGCAACCAACCCAATCCAATCCCAAAAATCCGCCCCATAACAATCGCCGACTTAAAAATCAGCCTTTCACGCGGTCTGCGCGATTTCAGAGCAGCGCCATGGATCGGTCTGTTTTTCGCAGCCTTTTACGTTTTCGCGGGCCTCATCATGGGGTGGGTAACATATGTCACCGGACAAACATTTTGGCTGATATTGGCCGCATTAGGTTTCCCCTTGGTCGGTGCATTCGCCGCACTGGGTCTATATGAAACCAGCCGCCGCCGCATGACGGGCGAACCACTCGTCTTGCGTGAAATTATAGGCGTATGTTGGATGCAAAAAGGTGGCCAATTACCTTGGTTGGCGGTGATCATCGTTGTGGTCTTCTTGTTTTGGTTTTTCCTTGGCCATATGATTTTCGCCCTTTTCTTGGGCCTGTCGCCGATGACAAATGTGTTGTCTTCATTGGATGTGTTTTTGACGCCAAACGGCCTTGCTATGGTTGGATTTGGCACCGCCGTCGGGGGCCTATTTTCCACGATCATCTTTTCGTTCTGCGTGCTTGGCATGCCGATGATTTTGGATCGTGACATCGATTTCGTCACCGCCATGATCACGTCGATGGGTGCAGTGCGCAACAATTTGATAATCTATTTGCTTTGGGGGGCAATGATCGGCACTCTCACGCTAATTGCCATGATCCCACTTTTCCTTGGATTATTCATCGCGATGCCCATTCTTGGCCATGCTACATGGCATTTATACAAACGCGCCACCGACATCTAATCCACTCAAAATCGCAAGGGATCATCCCGTGCTTTGAACATGAAAGTTCTTAAAAATGACGCGCGATTATTCAAGTTTTTTACCGCCATCAGGTTCCAACGCAAAACGCGCACCGACACCCTTGGAAAAACTCGGCTGGAAACCGTTCTTTAGCCATCAAATAAACCCCGAAGAGCATGGCGAAACACAGCCCGTTCGCGTGGTCGAGGTTCACAGGAATGGCCTGCACGTGCTGGGCGATGGGATAGACACATCTGTCCCCCCAGGGATTGATGCAACAGTTGGCGATTGGATTTTGTTCGACCCAGAAAGCCCGACCAACAGCACAGTTCTGCAACGCAGCAGCCTGTTTGAACGCCGCGCACCGGGCACAGATCGCAGACGCCAATTGATTGCAGCAAATGTGGACACAGTGTTTATCGTGACCTCATGCAACAAAGATTTCAACATCGCACGACTTGAGCGCTATGTTGTATTGGCATTCGAAGCAGACGTGACACCCGTTATTTTGCTGACCAAACCCGATCTTTGTGACGATCCCGAAACATATCTCGAAGCAGCAAACACAATTTCAAAACGCATTGTCGTCGAGGTTCTAAATGCGCTCAGCGATGAGCCCATTTCGAAACTAGCGCCGTGGTGCAAACAGGGGCAAACCGTCGCATTTTTGGGCTCATCAGGTGTTGGCAAATCCACACTGGTCAATGCACTGTTCAAGGGTGAAATCACCGACACCGCCGCCATGCGCGAAGATGACAGCAAAGGGCGCCATACAACAACACGGCGCGAATTATATTTCACACCCAATGGCGTCGCCGTTTTGGATACGCCAGGCATGCGTGAACTTCAGCTTACGGATGTCGAAGCAGGCATTGCAGATGTATTTTCCGATTTGGTCGCACTTGCAGGGCAATGCCATTTCAATGATTGCATGCATGAAACCGAACCGAAATGCGCCGTACGAAAAGCCTGCGAAAATGGTGAAATTGATGCAACCAGAATGGCCCGTTGGAAAAAACTGACCGCCGAAGAACGTTTCAATTCCGCAACCTTGGCTGAACGTAAATCAGCCGATAAGTATTTGCACAAGACGATCCGTTCAATTCAGAAAAAGAACAAAAAGTAACACCTAAACAAAAACCACCCCTGCTTTACGACAAGGGCGGTTTTTGTTTTAATTAAACGCTACAATGTTTGGAATTAAATCCCTGACACTTTAACCGATGTGTTTGGATCAATATTCACTGCACCTTGTTTTTTGATCCAGCTTTCCGCAACATCCCAAATCGGCGGCCCTTCAGTGCCTTCGTTTACGGATGCCCAGCCAGCAACAACATATGTTTTATCAGCTTCAACCTTCTCACCTGTTTTCAACATCGTCATATCCGTAATGCGCGACCCTTGGGGTTTTGACACATCAATGGAATAACCCATGCCGCCAACACGCACCATATCGCCACCTTGTTGGTAATATGGATCAGGATTGAACAAATTATCTGCAACATCTTCCAAAATCGTGTGGATCAATTCACCCGACATTTCGGAACGATATGCATTTGGATATGACATCGCCGTTGCATTAAACAAATCTTCGCGTGTGATTTCTTGGCCAGGCAAAATGCTTGGGCCCCAGCGGAAACCAGGTGACAATGCAATGTCTGCCTCACGCTCGTCAATCAACGCATTACACAGCAAATCATCCCACGTGCCATTGAAATTACCACGGCGATAAAGCTCTTGATCGGTTGTGCCTAAAACTTCGGATAATTGATCTGTAAACGGCGCGCGTTGTTCATCAATCAAGGCCCGCACGGCAGGATCAGGTGCAATCACATCACTGAAAATAGGGATCAGCTTGTGCGCAAACCCTTTGACCTCGCCATCACGTACATCCAAATCCAAACGTGTTACGAACTTGCCGTTTGAACCAGATGCGATCAACATCGTTGATCCAACTTTTACAGGTTCTGGCAATGCATCATGCGTGTGTCCAGTCAGGATCACATCAATACCGTCCACACGGCTGGCCAGTTTGCGATCCACATCAAAACCATTATGCGACAGCAAAACAACCAGTTCGGCACCTAAACCACGCACTTCGCCGACGACTTTTGCCATATTTTCTTCGCGTACACCAAACGACAAATCAGGGAACATCCAGCCTGGGTTCGCGATTGGCATGTATGGGAATGCTTGGCCAATTACCGCGATTTTTACACCACCACGTTCGAACATTTTATATGGTTCATACGCAGGCTCATCCCACTCTTTGTCGAAAATATTCGCACCCAAGAACGGGAAATCCAATGTTTCCACAATTTCAGTAACGCGATCGATGCCCAATGTGAATTCCCAGTGCGATGTCATCGCATCTGGCTTTAGCGCATTCATCACATTGACCATATCTTGGCCATTTGTGTGATGCGTCGTGTATGACCCCTGCCATGTATCACCACCATCCAACAGCAACGCGTCTGGACGATCCGAACGAATGGCGTTGATCACTGTCGCCGCGCGATCCAAGCCGCCCATGCGACCGTACCCTTTGGCCAATGCAGAAAAATCATTGTATGTCAGCGCATATGCTTCGGGCGAACCCGGTGTCATATTGAAAAGCTTCAGGAAATCTGCACCCGTTACATGAGGCGGCATGCCGTTTACGGCACCAATCCCAAGATTAATTTCAGGCTCGCGGAAATAGATCGGTTTCAGCTGTCCATGAATATCCGTGATATGGATCAACGTCACGTTGCCAGTTGTTTCAAATTCCAACAACTTTTCTTGGGTCATGCTTTGTTGAGCAGCAGCGCGGGTGAAACCACCTGCGCCATAAATGGCAGATGCGGCAACAGTAGCCTGCAAGAAATCGCGACGAGAGATCATGGAGAAGATCCTTATATTCAGTTTTGTGAATGTTTAAGAAGAGAAAAACCCCGCGCCGTTTTCACAGCGCGGGGTCAAATTTTATTAGTTACGAACCGACGGGCTCTCGACCTGAAGGCCGTTGCCGCGTGATGCAACATACAATTCCAACGCCGTGAATTCATCAGAACCCTCTTTGTAAGGTGTCGCACGAATATTTTTCATGCAGCCCTTAAAGCGACCTTGGATTGAATTCAGTTTCGCATTTTTTAAACGATACGTCGGAAAGCCATTGGTTTGACCTTGCGAGAGGTGATCCGCACGGATCATATTGCCATAGTTGTCTTCGTGGCAATTCGCACAAGACATGTCCAACTGACCCACACGTGTGTAGTACAGCTCTTTGCCTTTTTCGAATGCTTCCGCCGCGCCGCCATCAACAGCCACGTTCATTGGCATACCGCGTGATTGCAAGCTGATCAAAGCTTTCATCGATGTCATCTTACCTTTGGAGAATTTCCAAGGCTCAGCACCCATGCGATCTGTACGACAGTCGTTGATCAATGTTGCCATTGTATCCAACTTGCCAGTCGACGCATTGTGACGTGGCAATACTGTGCGCAAACCTTTGAAACTTGCCACATCTTCGTGACAGGTTGCACAGGCTTTACCCTCTGTACCATCTACTTTTGCGAACTGTTCTTCAGCTTGCTCTACAAAAATGAATGACGGGTTGTCAAAATCATCCATTTGCATCAATTGAGTTTCGTTACTACGGAATACCCAACCTGAAAACAGCTCGTCCAAAGGGCTGTCCGCTGAGGCAGCTACATTGGTTTCGATTTTCAGTTCATCGTTGATGATCAGTTTTGCATCTTCGTCAGCAACGGCAACCGTTGCGAATGCTGATGCTGCGATAACGCAAGTCAGAGTTTTCGTGAATTTCTTCATAATCGTGTCCTCCCCTACGCCAATTAAGCGACTGTGATTGTTTTCGTTTGCTCAATCATTGAACCATCATCGTCAGTCCATTTCATCACCAAGTCACCCGTTGCCGGAACTGTAAATGAGAACTGAAAATATGGGTTCGTTGAAATAGCTGCTTCGAATGCAGCCGCGACAACATGTTCGCCACCGAATGTTGCAGTAAACGCATTGATAATTTTCCGAGGAATAAGATTACCCTCTTTATCTTTACGCTGACCAGATTCCATTGGATGGTTTACCAATGTTTTGATTGTCACCATTTCGCCTGCTGCTGCAGTCTTTGGTGCTTTTACACGTGCTTTTGCCATGATAATTCCCTTTACTGCTTAGCCGCCGCAGCCGCCGATGGTTACTTTTACAGCTTTCGCCACTTGTGTGTATGAACCATCTGCCATTTCAGCGATAGCGATCACATTTTGTGTTCCAGCCAAACGAATGCGTGTTGATCCAGATGGATCAGCCAATGCACCAAAATTAAATGTCGCAACACCTGGTGATGGGTTGCCGTCAGCCAGCAACATAACGCGTTTCGCGCCTGGTGCAGAAAACTCAACAGGAACTGTGTTCCCGTTTTCCGCGATTTCTGGTGTTGTCAATTCGATACCACCTTCAGCAACGGTCGCACCGTCGGCGAATGCTGTGATAGCTTCCATTGATTTTTCGCTTGCAGCGAAAGCACGCAATGGCAACAACGTCACTGCAATTGCAGCTGACCCAAGTGCCAAGGCATTTCTGCGTGTGAAAGACATGCCCTACTCCTCTTTTAAAGTAATTAGATATGCAACAACGTCTTCAACCTGTTGGGCCGAAAGGATCGTTTTACCTGCAAATTTTTCCATCGTTCTGGCGCCATTTTTAGCGCGATAGAACGATGGCATAATTGAATCCTCAAAGGTTTTCTTTGAGTTTACCACAAGACCACGAAGCTGTGCTTCGTCCCAACGAGAACCAGCACCGTTTAATTCTGGGCCAACTTCACCGTGGAATGATTGCTCGCTGGCATCATCATTGACGTGACACGCCAAACAATTTCCCAGTTTACGATTCGTGAAATATTTTTTACCAGCAGCGGGATCACCCGCAACATTTGTAAGTGATGCCATCACCTGCCCGTCTTCACCAAACGCAACTGCATCAGGTGCAGTGCCTTCGGCCAAGGCTGATGTGGAAATAAGCGCCGCCGTTACGGCAACAAGACTGCGAAGCAGCATGTGTTTTCCTCCCTTAGCTTAGTCATCACGGTTAGGTTACTGTGAGATACCCATGTGCGCAAGACAAATTCTAATTTTTGAATTTGAAAATAACCATCCCGTTTAGCGTGTGTTTAATTTTTAACTTCGCTCATTTTACGTGCCAGATACTTTTGAAAATGCTCATCGCCTTCGTATCCTTTTTCCAAAATGAAATTGAACAACGCAGCCGTCGTATGTTTCCCAAATGCACCAGGCATGGTCACGACTGCATTGCGTGCCAATGATTTAGTGGCATCAATCTGTTCAGGCATGAACATCATGGTTGGCGTGAACACAACGCCCCAACGCACAGCCATATCTTTTTCGCTCATCGTGGTGCCATCAAAATCGGTAACTTCTTCATCACCAAACAGGTTCATCTGCACAACGAAATAGTTGTCGTTAATAATCTTTGTGATTTCAGGCAGTGGAAAAATCTCTTCATGCATTTTGGTACAGTAAATACACCCACGTTGTTCAAAAATAACCAACATCCGCTTACCTTCGGTGTTCGCCTCGGCCAAATCTTCGGCCATGTCCTTGAACGTCGTGCGCAGCCATTCAGGCTTGTGCAACCCGTCATCCCCAAGATCAGCCGCGAACACTGGTGCGGCCAGTAAAAATGCGATTAATGCGATTATACGTTTCATATTTTCTCCTATCTAAACCAAGTGCACGAATGTTTGGCATTATCCTATTGTGGAAAACCAAGGCACATATTTTATCATAAAGTTAGCAATGTAATTTACTGTATTCGTGGCGATCAAAATCGCAAACACAATCAACATGACGCCCATGACCTTTTCGACCAGCCCCATGTATTTTCGGTTACGGTTCATCCAACGCAAGAATGGTTTCGCAAAAATCGCGGCAACAACAAACGGCAATGTCATCGACAACCCGTAAACCAACAACAACAGACCACCATGCCAAATATTGCCCATACCACCCGCAACCATCAAGATTGCCGCCAACGCGGGACCCACACATGGCGTCCACCCGAATCCAAACGCCAATCCCATCACATATGAACCAATCAACGTCGAAGGATCAGATTTTGTTTCAACTTTGGCTTCACGGTACAACAACCCAATGCGTAAAATACCCAAAAAGTGCAGACCAAAAACGAATAAAAACGCCGCCGAAACATAGGCTAATTCCTGCTTCCACATCCGAAACGCTTGGCCCAGCGCGGTGGCACCCAAGCCCAATAAGACAAATATTGTGGTCACACCCAGTGCGAAACAGATGCTCGCCATGATCAACTTTTTGTGTGTACTGGCAGGGATCTCATCTTTGCCCTGCAAGTCATTCATGCTGATTCCAGCCATATAACACAGGTAAAATGGCACCATCGGCAGGATGCATGGCGAAAGAAAGCTTAATAAACCAGCGACGATTGCACCGCCAAATGTGATATCCAACATCTCTGTGCTTGTCCTTTAGATTAAAACATATTACGTTTTTCATATATGTTATGAAAGTCTACGCGATGAAGTCAATCCTATTCGCTCTCTCTTTATCCCTGTCTGCAATCGCAGCACACGCAGAAGATATGCGTTTGCTGATGTTCGAAGAACCAGGTTGTTACTGGTGCGGTAAATGGAATGCCCAAATTGGCGACATTTACCCTAAAACTGCCGAAGGCCGCACCGCACCTTTGGAACGCATCCAACTGCGCAATGGCATTCCATCCGACGCAAAATTGAAATCACGTCCACAATACACACCAACCTTTGTTGTTGTCCGTGCGGGCATAGAAATTGGCCGGATCGAAGGCTACCCTGGCGAAGATTTCTTTTGGGGTTTGTTAAATCAGATCCTTGAAACCACACCCGAGTATATTCAAGAAAAGAACGCATCATGAAAAAACTACTTATCGCCGCCCTTTTGTGTACCGCCCCTGCATTCGCTGGCGAAGACGACGCATTTGTTGAATTCAAAGTCATCAAACCAGAAATCGCTATCAAAGCGGCAATCGCCGCGATGAAACATTGCGAAGACGGCGGTTATCAAGTCGGCGTTGCTGTCGTTGATCGCTTCGGTTTGACCCAAGCATACATCAAATCACGCTATGCCGGCCTACACGTCCAAGAAACGGCACAACGTAAAGCATGGACATCAGTCAGCTTTCGCACACCAACCTTGGCACTGGATGGATCAACAGGTCCTGACTCCGATGCATTCGGCATCCGCTTCCTGTCAAAACCCCTACCTTTGGGTGGTGGCGTCCCAATCGAAGCAGAGGGTAGTATTGTTGCAGGAATTGGCGTATCAGGCGCACCAGGGGCAGATATCGATGATGAATGTGCCCGCGCGGGTATCGCGGCAATCGAGGATGAATTGTTAGGGTTTTAACAATGAGCATGGCTGAAAATTTCCAAGAAGACTTCGACATCGACGAGATGTTCGACAAAGGTCAGAACGCCGCCAATTTCCTAAAGGCAATGGCGCACGAAGGTCGTTTGATGATCCTGTGTCATCTTGTTCAAGGCGAAAAGTCAGTAACAGAGCTGGAAAACCTTCTCTCGTCTCGCCAAGCAGCAGTCAGCCAACAACTGGCCCGCCTTCGGATAGAAGGCATCGTCAGCTTTCGTCGCGAAGGCAAAGCAATTTATTACGCGATCAAAGATGAAAAAGTGCTGAAACTTATCAACCTACTTTACACAGAGTTTTGCGCGACAGACTAATTCAAAGGGGCATGCGACATGGATGAAATGACTTTGGCGGCCCTTTTGGGTTTGGCAGGTGGTTGCATTTTAGGGCTCGCGGCGCGACTTGGACAATTTTGCACATTTGGCGCAATCGAAAGCGCCTATATGGGGCGCGATCAACGCCGCATGCGATTGTGGGGCATCGTTTTGGGTGTCGCCATCCTTTCTATCTATACCTTGGATGCAATGGGTCACATGGATGTGTCCCGCACCCTTTACCAATCGGTTCAATGGAACCCACTCGCCAGCATTCTAGGCGGCCTCGTTTTCGGTTATGGCATGGGACTTGCAGGCAATTGCGGCTTTGGCTCGCTCGCGCGCCTTGGCGGCGGTGATTTACGCGCCTTTGTCGTCGTCTTGATGATCGCCATTTCTGGTTATTTCATGTTGTCTGGCCCGTTGGCCAGCTTACGCGTTTCAATTTTCCCAATGACACCCGCCGAAGGGCCCCAAGGTTTTGCCCAACTCGGTCATTCCTTATTGGGCATTTCGCCACTGATCGTGGCTGTAATAATCGCCATCGCCCTGATTGTATGGGCCTTGGCCCACACACCGCTACGCGACGAACCCGTGATGATGTTCTGGGGCGTTATGGCTGGCCTATCGGTGGCAGGCGCATTTTGGGGCACAACATATCTAAATGAAACCAGCTTTGAACAAGTCGCAATCCAAGGCCACACTTTCACAGCGCCCCTTGGTGCCACATTACTTTACATGATGACATCATCCAGCGGCGGCCTTGGCTTTCCAATTGGATCCGTGGCCGGTGTCCTTTTGGGTGCTTTCATCGGTTCAATGATCAAAGGTCACTTTCGCTGGGAACCCTGCGACGATCCACGCGAACTAGGGCGTCAAATCTTTGGCGCAATCTTGATGGGCTTTGGCGGCGTCGTCGCATTGGGCTGTTCCGTTGGCCAAGGCGTCAGCGCCTTTTCCACATTGGCCTTCAGCGGCCCCGTCACTCTGTTGGCGATTGTTTTGGGCTGTATCGTTGCAATTCGCCAACTTTTGGCAGGTTTTGAACCTTAAACAGAACAACGTACTGTATTCTGATATATGAATACGTCGATTCAAGGAAATAATTCCACGACAAAGCTATCAACGCGTATAGCTTCCTACCATGTGCCGCTTTCAATTCGTATATTCTGCATCCCATACATTTAACAGAATTTAAACCCGTTTTGCGCATTTGCACGAATCCAAAAAACCGTTCACAGACCCTTTGATCACAGTATTACGCAAAGGCGCCGCTATGTTTGAAGAACTTGGTTTTGAAACCCTCACCCCTGTCACCGCATCCATTATATTCGCACTGATTATTGGCGTTATCTTTGGCGCAATCGGTCAACACACGCAATTCTGTTTCCGCCGTGGCATCGTGGGTGACGCATCTGAACGTAAATCAGCGCGCGGAGTTTGGTTTACCGCACTTGCCGCCGCAATTATCGGCACACAGATTTTGGTTGCAATGGACGTCATATCCTTTGCGGACCACCGTTTTTTCATCTCTGACATCCCAGTCGTCGCCATCGCACTTGGCGGACTGTTATTTGGTGCAGGTATGGTATTGACACGCGGCTGTATTTCCCGCCTGACAGTCCTGACAGGCACAGGAAATACACGCGCGTTGATCGTTTTGATCGTGTTTGCAATTACCGCACATGCGGCACTCAAGGGTGTCTTTGCACCCCTACGCGTCTGGGCTGGATCATTCTCCGTGGACTTTGGCGATACTGTTTCATTTGCCCAACTCCCTGGTGGCGCGACGTTGTGGTCAATCCTGTTGTCAGCGGCCGCTTTATCGCTGGCATATAAATCTGGCGCAAAACACACACATCTGGCATTGGCGGTCATTCTTGGTCTGTTGGTTCCACTATCATGGGCAGGCACTGGGTTTATATTGTTCGACGAATTTGACCCAATTGCCATGCAATCACTATCTTTCACATCCCCCAGCGCGGACGTCTTATTTTGGGCCGTTGCATCCACTGCAATCCCGGCTGGCTTTGGCGTTGGTTTAATTGGTGGTGTCATCGCAGGCTCCGCGTTAACGGCCTTAGCAAAGGGTGAATTCAAATGGCAGTCATTTGAAGACCCCGCACAAACGCGTCGCTACCTTGCTGGCGCTATGTTGATGGGCCTTGGTGGCGTTTTGGCCGGTGGTTGTACTGTGGGCGCTGGTTTGGGCGGCATTCCAACCCTGTCATTCGCCGCGTTACTCGCGCTGGCATTCATCACAATCGGTGCAATCGCAACACGGCGTGTATTGCAAGGCGGCGCGTCGCGCACCGCCTCTTTTGCGCACTAAACCTGTTTGGCAGCACCGCATATAGTGTTGCCAACAAGACTCTACCCAAATCTAGCTGAGCTGTGTATAAACAGGGCGGAATAACACCTAAAACCCCAAGTAATACCCAAGGATCAGGTCATGAGATGCCCATTTTGCGGTAACACAGATACCCAAGTAAAAGACAGCCGCCCCGCCGAAGATCATGTTGCAATCCGTCGCAGACGGTTTTGCCCATCATGCGGCGGGCGCTTTACCACCTATGAACGCGTTCAACTGCGCGATTTAGTGGTAATCAAAAAGAACGGAAAACGCGAAGACTTCGATCGCGAAAAACTGGCACGGTCCATCCGTATGGCTTTGCAAAAGCGCCCAGTCGAATCCGATCGTATCGAACAATTGATATCCGGCATAGTACGTCGTCTTGAAAGCATGGGCGAAGCAGACATCGACAGCGACAAGATTGGTGCAATCGTCATGGATACATTGGCACGCATTGATACGGTTGCTTATGTACGTTTTGCATCTGTTTACAAAAACTTCCAAGATGCCGATGATTTCGAAGATTTCGTACATCAATTGCGTCCACCCGAAGCTACCGAAGACTAATGCCATCCAACGCCGATAAACGCTGGATGGCTCTGGCGTTATCCATGGGGGAACGCGGGCTTGGCCAAACTTGGCCAAACCCATCCGTCGGCTGTGTCATTGTCAAAGATAACCGCGTCCTTGGGCGCGGCTATACCCAATCAGGCGGACGTCCCCACGCCGAAGTCATGGCATTGCGCCAAGCTGGCAAGAAAACACACGGCGCCACAGCCTATGTCACTCTGGAACCATGCGCCCACACAGGCAAAACACCACCCTGCGCCAACGCATTGATTGATGCTGGCATCTCGCGCGTTGTGATCGCAACCACCGACCCAGACGCCCGCGTTGCAGGCAAAGGCACCCAAATGCTGCGCGATGCAGGCATAAACGTGACCTTAGACGTTTTAAAAAAACAAGCAGACCAAGCCCACGCAGGTTTCTTTTCCCGCATTGTTGAAAATCGGCCATTTGTGACCCTCAAACTCGCAATCAGCCTTGACGGACGTATCGCGACATCCACTGGCGACAGCCAATGGATCACGGGTGACGCATCACGAAAATACGTGCATTTCTTACGCGCGACCCATGATGCCGTTATGGTTGGTCGCGGCACCGTAATCGCAGATAACCCAAGCCTGAATGTACGTGGAATCAAAGAACACGGGCGTCAGCCAGTGCGCATTGTTATGGACAGCCAAATGAAATCGCCCGCCGTTGGCAACTTGGCATCCACCGCCAAAGATATCCCAGTCTGGTTTTGCCACACAAAATCAGCCAGTTTTGACGCGTGGTCAGATACAGGCGCCATCAGCATACCTTGTGCATCAGCGGATGGTCGCGTTGATATTTCTGATGCAATGACCCAACTGGCAAATGCAGGCCTGACACGCATCTTCTGCGAAGGCGGTGGAACCTTGGCCGGCGCACTCATTCAGGCTGGATTGGTGGATCAACTTATCATTATGCAAGCAGGCGTCGCGATTGGCGCAGACGGCACGCCCTCACTTGGTGCGATGGGCAATACTGTTTTAAAAGATGCAGCGCATTTCGATTTACAAAACGTCCGCCAAATCGGTGCCGACACAATCAGCGTTTGGGCAAAACCCTAACGCCACAAATGCGCGTAACTTGCAAATACGCCCTGTAATTTCGCCAATACCTTCGTCGTACCTGTAACAGCAGGGCCAAATTGCCCTCTCTCGAAACGCTCAAAAACCGTTTCCGCAGGACAAGGTTCACCACTGACGGGATCCCAATAACGCGGATAATCAATTAAACATGCGTGTACCAATTGGTCCAAAGTTGGCCGCGCAATACGGCGATCAGGTACATCACCACGATCATCCGTCAGCCCCCAACCTGCGTAAAACGGAACACCAAAACAAACCACCTGTTTGCCATGCAACAGTGCCTCAAACCCCGCCAACGATGTCATCGTGCAAACCACATCGCTTGATTTAATCAACGCCGTAATATCACTGTTACGTGCGATCCCATCCGCCGTTGCCCGCAATGTTTCCGCGCCGACAACACCATCACGAAGCCCCGCTTCAACATCAGGATGCGGCTTATAAATCAGATAGGCTTTGGGGAATGCCTGTCGCGCCGCCCATAATAAATCTTTGTTGCTTGCCACGATATCACACCCCAACGCGACAGATGCATCGTCTTCAACTTGCCCAACAACCAAACAGTTTGCTGGCCTTCTTTCGCTGCCAACTTACGCGCAGCGCCGCCAATATTATATTTCGAAAGGTCGGCGCGACAAAACTGACGACGCAATGCGCCCGCACGCTCCACCTCGCGCAATGGTAAATCGCATGACGCCTCAACGAATGCTTCCAACGCACTTGGACGATTAGGATCGTAATAAATTCCAACATTGTCAAAAACCAGCGAACAAGGGCGTACCAATTGCGCACCCAAACCTTTGGACCTGATAAATCCATCTTCGACCGTAATTATGTCAACATCTCGCGCTTGGGCCATTGCCGCCAGCTTTTCACCACCCTTTTGGCCCCAAACATACAGTGGAGCGTTCCTTTTGCGCGCAAGTGTCAGTGCCTTCTCATCAGAGCCAACAAACTGAATACGCTGTCCAGCGCCGCGCAACATCGCACGTAAAAACCCACGCTTCCACATCCGCATGCCCAGCATCACCGCACCGCGTGATCCGTCACGCCAATTTTTGGCCTGCGCCACCAAAACATCCACAGTCTTATAAAAACTGCTGCGGCGTTCAAAAAATGGATCATACCACAGCGCGTATTTCAAATATGCCGCCCAAAACAAATGCTCAGGCTTTCGCCACCCTTTTTGCTTCATATCGGGATGGCGATCATCGCTCAAACCCCAACCCGCATAAAACGGTTGCCCAAATACAATTGGTCTGTGTCAGGCAAAAATGGCCTCTAACCCCAATTGCGATGTCACACAATAAACGGCACGCGCGTTTTTCATCAATCGCCAAGGCGAAACCGCTTTGTCATAACGCGTGACGATATCACCAAAATCGGTCGTCTTAAAATACCCTGATCGTTTGCCTGCCCGCGTTTCGGGATGCACTTTTACTAAAATCTTCACACCTGGATGCTCGACCATCGCACTGCGCAGCATGTCCTTGAAACTCTCCACATTCGCCCCACCCAAACGCACAGATGCATCGCCTTTGGTTTGATCCACAACCAAAACATAGTCAGTTGGCAAATCCTCATCATCCAACTCAAAGGCATTGTATTTTGACAACTGGTTCATTTGCAGCGCGGTAATTCCATCCGTCGCCTTATCCAATTCCGCCTGCGCGACACCAACAGATGCCTGTATTAACGCCGCCAGATCACTGTCTTGCGTTGTGTCGAAAAAGATACCGCGACGATCACAAATCACGCCCAAACTTGGCGCCCCGTCCGCACGGATCGCAAAAAACTGTCTTCGATGGTCAGCAACGGGATATCACGGCGCGCCGCGACTCTACGCCCCCGCAAAGACGTGCGCTTGCGCCCCCAAACACCAATCATATCAGTATCTTGGCGTGGAATGCCAAATTTTACATCGAACCCATGCGCTTCTAAAATACGTCGCGCACGACGATAAAAAAGAAGCCCCAGATTAAAGACAAATAACCGTTGTCTCTTATCTGGGGCATTATTTTTCTTGGCCATGGCCTATCTATTTAAACCGATTTGCCAGACCGTCGATCGTATTGACTGGTGTCACCAATGTACGGATCAATTTGCTGTACTGTGAATATGGCGCTTCGGTCACGTAAACGATATCGCCATCACGAATTTGGAACTCGTTGGCCAAAAAGATGCCGTTTGGCTGCAACAGGTTAAATACATACATGATCCGCTTAGATTCCACATAGTTGGGCACATCATAAAAATATGACGCGATGCGTGGGATTTCGTTGCGTAATACAAATACGCCGCGCGGATCACCTGTTGTCGATTTAATACCGCCGTTGCTGGCAATAACATCGAACAACGTCATTTCAGGCTTTGAAAAAGTCTTCAGACCTGTGCCAATTTCGCCGAAAACAGAATAGCGACGTTTGTCAGCCTCAAGTAAAATGCGATCACCCGGGCGCAAATGAATATCGTTTGCAGGATCAGTCAGCAAATTAGCTAACCAAATCGAACCTGTCTTTTTACCACGTGTCACTTTCACAATGGTTGTTTCTGGCTCTCCGCGTGTTCCGTTAGCACGCGCCAACATGGACGACAGATGCGTCGAAGACGCGTCAATTTGGAAAACACCCTGTGCTTGGGCACCAACAATCGTCACCGATGCACCAATACCTGTTGAACGCGCCAATTGAATTTGCGGATCAGGCGTTTGATCAGCCAAGTTTGTTTCAATGCGGCGACGCACAGTTTCAATTGTGCTGCCTGCTGCTCTGATACGGCCAGCATATGGTACAAAAATGAACCCTGACTGATCGACCTGCAAATTATTGATAGACGAAGGTACACCCGCAGTGCCCAGAACACCGGCTTGAACATTTTCGTAAACTGTCAACAACAACTGGTCACCAGATCGTACAACATCTGTGTTAATCGAACCTGCACTTCTAAAACTTGGATCGAACGATAATTCTTTGGTGAATTTCGTTTTGGCAATAACATCGCTGTCGATCACAACAACCAACGCATCGCCTTTTCTGTCCTGACTACCTGCCAACAATTGTTGTTTACTTGGGCCTGAACGTGGCAATCCGCAACCACTCAGCGCGGCGATAACCACGCCGGCAACGGCCATTTTGAAAACTTTACTTGTTGTTAATGTCATAAACCGATCCCCATGGGTATTTTAAGGCGCACTTTTACCCAATTCGGCGCAGATTTCCAGTACCGCTTTGTATCATACGCACGTTTAAACGATCGCCACGGCATCATGAACAAACGCTTTGCATGTGATGTGAACTCTTGGCGAATAGATGCGGCGCGGTGTGTTTTGTAATTGGGATATCCGCGATTGCGAAACAAAACATGCCAATGATACCAAGCGCCATATAATACATGATTGCGCAACTCGCCCCAACGCGCAGGCGCTTCGGGTTGTTCTTCGTCAATCTTCGTCAAGGCCGCACGCATTTCAACGATAGGCATATCCATCATGCGTGAATTTCCATTCACCCCACCGCGTTCATAGGTCACCCAATAAGGGCGCAAATATCCCTCTTCAAAACAATGAACAGTAATGCCCTTGCTTTTGGCTAATTTGATTGCACTGCTGTGAAAGAAACGTGCATCACCATAAATAACGATGTCCGTTATATCGTCGTCCAACTTGGCTGCAATAAATTCAATCCATTGCTCGCTCGGATTTAAAAACGCCGTGAATGTTGCTGGTTCCCGCCAGAAAAACTCGTCACCCTTATTAAACCCAATCTTTTCAACCAACGCGCCCGAAGCACGCAAAATACGCGATAGCTCGTAAAAAAACGGCCCGTGGGGTCCCTGTAAAAACAGAAACTTACGTTGCCCGCTTGGTAAAACCGGAATTTTTTTCATATTCCCCTCAATGATCAACGACGGCAGTGTTCCCGCACTACAACCAACGACTTAACGCGATCATAACTTTCTATACTTTTAAATATGTCGAAATGCTAACATATCAACTATACTTCTTCTACTACGGTGTGATAAATTCCGACGAAATACAATCTGATTAAAATTTACACCAAAGGACACATCATGTTCACAGGGATCATAACCGACGTTGGCGAAATCGCACAACTGGAACAAACGGGCGATCTACGCGCACGTATTCTGACGTCTTATGACACAGATACTGTCGACATTGGCGCATCGATTGCCTGCAACGGTGTATGTCTGACGGTCATCACCAAGGGTCGCGAAAATGGACGCGATTGGTTCGACGTTGAAATATCCGCTGAATCCGTTTCCAAAACCAATATTTCAGCAGGCCGCAAAGCCTGGGCACTGGGCACACGGGTAAACTTGGAACGCGCCTTGAAACTGGGCGACGAATTGGGCGGCCATATCGTATCAGGCCACGTTGATGGCGTTGCAATCATTACAGACATCAAATCTGTGGGCGACAGCACCGTTGTTACGTTCGCCGTGCCCCATAAATTGTCGGGTTTTATCGCACAAAAGGGATCGGTCACACTGGATGGCACATCCCTTACGGTAAACGACGTTTCGGGCGATACTTTCAACGTAAACCTTATTCCGCACACCAAAGACAACACAACTTGGGCAGATATTGCCGTCGATGACAAAATAAATCTGGAGATTGACACGCTGGCACGTTATGTGGCGCGTCTAGCAGACGTGCGTCGCGCGTCTTAAATAGGAAAACTTATGCTTTCAGCTTCTCGCAAATCTAAAGACCTGCCAGAGATTATTGGTTCCAAACCAAAGATCGCGGTCATTTCGGCGCGCTATCACCCCAGCGTTGCCGACAGGTTAACCAAAGGCGCGTCTGCCGTATTAAACAACGGCGACTTCCCTTTTGAAGTGTTCGACGTTTCCGGCGTTCTCGATCTGCCTATCGCTTTGAAAATGGTAATCAACTCTGGACGTTTTGATGCCTATGTTTTGCTTGGCTCCGTCCAAAACGATACAGATGGACAAGCCGCCCAAGTTATTTATGCAGAAACATTGCGCGGTATCGGATCAATCGGCGCACTGGGCTATCCACTGGGCAGCGCGATCCTTTGTGCATCAACCAACAAACAATTGGCAAAAATGGCCAGCCCTCGCAAAGAAAACTGTGGCGGTGCCGCAGCAAGGGCCGCGTTGGAACTCATCGCCTTGTCGCGCAACCTTTCAAACGTTTCGAAAAACATCGGCTTCAAACCCGCTTCTGAATTCATTCATATGGCGGGCGACCCGCAGAAAATCACATGACATCAAAAAAACAAATGAAATCTGCAGCGCGTTTATACGCCGTGCAGGCCCTGTTCCAAATGGAAGCCTCTGATCAAACATTGGATTCTGTGCGTCAACAATTCGTCGACCACCGTTTTGGCGCCATCCTTGAAGGTGACACATACGCCGAAGGTAACGTTGATCTGTTCGACGAAATCCTGACCCAAGCAGTCAGCCAACAAGCATTGATCGATCAAATGACCGACCGTGCCTTGGTTGCGAAATGGCCAATTGATCGCATTGATCCAACCGTGCGTGCAATTTTTCGTGCCGCTGGCGCAGAACTCGTAATTGGCGACACACCACCCAAAGTTGCCATCGTTGAATACGTCGACGTTTCAAAAGCATTCTTCCCAGAAGGGAACGAAAGCCGCTTTGTAAATGCCGTGCTTGATCACATGGCCCGCGAAGCGCACCCAGAAAAGTTCGCATAATTGTGATGTGATTAATCCCACCTTAGTTGTAAGGTGGGACAGACCCAATTTCTGGGAATGGCTACACTATGCGGTTTTTATTTAGTCTTTTTTTCGTCATCATTGCATCCGCCGCCACTGCTGCGCCGATTAAATACGATGTAAACAAAGACACCTCAGACGTTGGTTTTATCTACACATTTGGTGGCAAAGACATCAAAGGCGCATTTAACGATTTTGACATCGACGTCGCAATTGATTTCAAATCGCTCAAAAACAGCACAGTTTCGGTATCCTTAAAAACCCAAACAGCCTCAGGCGGTTTCATTTTTGGCACCCAAGCCATGCGTTCAAAAAAGATCTTAAGCGCCAAAGCGTTTCCTGAAATCACGTTTCTATCAAAATCGGTAACGGGCCGTGGTGATACGGCGCAAATATTGGGCGACATCACGGTACGTGGAATTACAAAACCACTGACACTGACCGCACAATTATTTCGCCCAAAGGGCAGTGACATAAACGAACGTGACAATTTGATAATGAAAATCACGGGCACATTGGATCGTTTTGATTTTGGCGCAAATGGTTACGCCAAAGAGGTTGCACCAGACTTGAAAATCAACATTGAGGCGTTCATTAAGAAACAATGAGTTTACGAAATACACAGACCCGCTTTGGCCTTATTACCAAATCCCTGCATTGGATCATCGCAATTGGATTATGGGCCCTCTTTTTCTTTGGGAAATACATCTCGAACCTTGAACTTGGGCCAGATAACTTTCACCTAATCCCCCGCCACAAAGCGTTCGGAATTCTTATGCTCGGATTGATAACGATCCGTATTCTGTGGCGCACAACAAACCCGCCACCAACCGCCCTGCCCGCCAAACCGTTTGAGCACCTAATCGCCAAACTCGTACACGTGGCACTCTACATCTTGATGCTCGCCACGCCTTTGTTCGGCTGGATTGGCGCATCGGCCACTGGCTTCTCAATCCCATTCTTCGGCCTCTTCGACATCCCCCTGATCTGGGGCGAAGACGAAGCGGTCGCTGACCTGCTGCTATCTCTTCATGGTTATTCAGCAATGGCCATGATGGCACTGGCACTGTTACACATCGCCGCCGCACTCTATCGCCATTTCATCAAACGCGATGAAACCCTGCGCCGCATGATCCGTTAACGATCGGGGCACCCAAATCGGATGCCCCAAATATGATTTACTTGGTGATTGGATAACCCCAACACTTCTTCGTTACACCTGGAACAGGATCGTGGCCAAACGCGCCGTTACTACATCCGATGGTCGTATCGGCGACCTTGGAAATGCTATTGCCAGGGACACCGTAAAACACACGGTAGCGTCCGTTGACTGAAAACGTGCACTCCGCACCCTCCACAGCACAGTCCGACGAATTCAACGCACCTTGACAGGACTGATCAATATCTGGACTTCCTGGCCCATATGCAGGGCTAAAGTTGCTGTCTGAACACCCGCGATAACCTGTGGGGACAGCGATGACGGTGCCATCTGTCATTGTTGTGTATACAATGAATTCCCAAACGCTAAGGACACCATAGCTGTTACGAACACCCGGTGAATATTCCAATTTCACCTTCGTTGATTTGACCGAACCCTTCGTTATATCTGTTGATACACTGTGCGACACTGATGTGGTCGTTTCTTTTGACATCTTGGCACCTGCGGAAAATCCGTTTGATGCAAGACCAACTGAAATCTCCTTCTTTAACGTGGTCGATGAACTATTGGTCAATGTCTCACCTGTTTTAACCGACAGGCTGACCGTGTGCGTTTCTTCGCTGTCACAATTATCATTGCGACAAACGTTTTCCCATTTCCCAATTGCGCTTTGGAATATCAATTTACGTCCATCTGTAATCGATGTTGGCGTAAAAGAGTGAACCATTTTTGATGTCGTAAAATCATCGCCCCAACATCTTTGGTTTGGCGCTACAAAACGTGCGGTTGTTTGTAAGACACCGTCCTTAAGTTTTTGAATATACAATTCGTTTGCACACAGATCATTAAAGCCGACCAATGCCGTATCAATATGTGTTTTATTTGTCAGTGGGAAATTATCAATATGCTTTTCGCCAGGCACGCCTAATGGAAACACCTTGCAATTATAACCAACCTTTAAGCTTTTTTGAACTGGCACAAAAATAATGTCCAAGTCAGCACTAGATGGGAAATTCAACCCAAGGGTCACATCACCCGTCTTCACGCCAAGTTTCTGCCAAGATTTTGGGCTTTTGGCATTTTCGGCTGGTGCATCTTTGCGGACCACAATCGCAAACCCGCTATCGCTGTCAAAATTATGCCCTTGCGGAATATGCAGGCACACACGTGCCTCCCATTTTTCCGCCTGCGCTGTTGTCGGTGAAATCACCGTGGCCATCAAGCCCAGCATCATAACCACCCCTGCCTTGGGTGCCATTAAAAATAATCGCTTCATAATGTGTCCGTCCCTCTATAGGTCCAGTCGCCATAATTGAAGACCAGATAGTGACATTCACATGTATTACTGAAATATTTTCAACTAAATCATTGATAAATAGTGATTCTAGTCACACATATAAATTCACCTCCAAACAAAGAACCAGCGCTTACACACCCTTAAGCCCACATTATTTTCCCAATTCCGACACACAGTTTGTCGAAAAAGCTACAGACATGCCGCACCCATCCGTCTACCTATGGAAAAAACAGGCAGAACAATGCGTCTCATCCTCTCCTTCGCCGCCCTCCTGATCTCTATCGCCCTGCTCCAACTCTCCTCTGGCGCAATCGGCCCATTGGATGCACTTTCCGGCCTTAAAACAGGGTTCAGCCGCGTTCAAATCGGCCTGCTTGGCTCCGCACATTTCGTCGGCTTTTTCATCGGCTGTTGGTGGGCGCCACGCCTGATTGGCGCTGTGGGTCACTCCAAAACATTCGCCGTCTTCGCTTCAATGGGTGCCATCGGCGCATTGGCCCACCCCTTGTGGATCGACGCCTATTTCTGGCTGGCCCTACGTGTCCTGTCAGGCATGTGCGTCGCGGGCTGTTACACAGTAATCGAGGCATGGTTTTCCGCAAAACTCACCAATGAAATTCGTGGCCGCGTCATGTCAGCGTATCGCGTCGTCGATATCGGTGCATCATCGCTTGCCCAAATGATGATCGGCTTTCTGGCCCCTGCCTCTTATGTTTCCTACAACATCATCGCCATCATTGGTTGTCTGTGCCTGTGGCCGTTGATGCTGTCAAAATCACAGGCTCCACCGGTGCCAACTGCCCCGCGCCTACATCCAATCCGCACGGCCCTTACATCACCACTTGGCGTTGCAGGCGTCATCGTCGCGGGCCTAACGGCATCGTCATTTCGCATGGTTGGCCCAATTTACGCCACCGATGTGGGCCTCTCCCCAGCCGAGGTCGGCTCATTCCTTGCGATCATCTTAATCGGGGGGGCATTGGCACAATTCCCTGCTGGCTACTTGGCCGACAAATACGATCG
>Ga0209532_1000559_pt1 | contig 31890 bp, 27 predicted proteins | sample COG_02_FD_184746 | JGI IMG/M metagenome (GOLD analysis project Ga0209532, IMG submission 184746) | Pelagic Microbial community sample from North Sea - COGITO 998_met_02 (SPAdes) (version 2) | ecosystem: Environmental > Aquatic > Marine > Neritic zone/Coastal water | place: Helgoland, sampling... | reverse complement strand
CAACGCACCGCGATTTGCCTCGGCAACCTGCTGCGCTTGCTGGCCCATCTGCTGAGCTCGCTCTGGATTCTCGATTAACTCTATTACCGTCTCTGCCAATGCAACTGCATCCTCAACTAAAGCAAGACCGCCAGCTTCAGCCAATAGCCGCGATACCTCAGTAAAATTAAACACTGACAGTCCACTCAAGGTCGGCTTACCCCAGGCTGCTGGCTCAATCATATTGTGGCCACCATTACTCACCAGGCTGCCACCGATAAAGGCGATATCGCAGGCGCCGAAGAATGTCATCAGCTCTCCCATGGTGTCGCCGAGCAGGATATCCGCCTGCTCTACAGAATCATTGCAGCTGCGTCGCGCTAGGTTGTAGCCTGCGCCGAGACAGAGGTCAGCTACCTGATTAAAGCGCTCTGGATGACGCGGCACCAATACCAGCAAGGCATTGTCGACGCGCTGTTTGATCTGACCAAAGGCCTGCAGGATAATTTCGTCTTCCCCACGGTGGGTGCTGGCGGCGAGTAAAATAGGCCGCTGATTCTCACCGCTCCACTGCTGCTTTAGGCTCTCTGCAGCCTGTCTAATCTCAGCACTGAGATCCAGATCGAATTTAATATTGCCACTGATATGTAAATTGTCAGCGGGTAGTCCGAGGGCGGCAAAGCGGGCGCCGTCATCTTCGTGCTGGGCTGCCACTGCGGTTAACTGGGCGAACATAGGCCCGCTGAGTCCCCGCACTCGGGCATAGCCCCGAGCGGACTTATCAGAGAGCCGTGCATTGGCCAGAATCACGGGAATCTGACGTTGATGGCAGGCGGCAATCGTATTGGGCCAGAGTTCAGTTTCCATAATAATCAGCATCTTCGGCTGAACTCGCTGAATAAAACGCGCCACGGCATCAGGCATATCATAGGGGGCGTAGCTGTGGTCTACCGAGTCACCAAAGGCGGCGGCTATGCGCTCAGACCCGGTGGGGGTCATGCAGGTAATCAGCAAGCGGTGATCTGGATATTTAACCTGCAAGGCTTTGACTAGGGGCACTGCAGCGAGGGTTTCACCCACGGAGACGGCGTGAAGCCAAATAGTTTCTTTGGCTGACTCAGGAGGTGTGAAAAAACCAAAGCGTTGACGCCAGCGTTTGCGATAGTTCGGCGCAGCCAAACCACGGAACAGCAACCGCAATAAAATAAACGGTAGCAGGCAATAGAAGATGGCTGAGTAAAGGTATCTGGGCATGGCGATAAATGTGGTTATATGTCCAAAGCAAAATAGCAGGTTTAGTCGCTACAAGCCATGTTTGATCTTCCTGGAAGACAGGCGAAATCACTCTAACCAACCCAGCAATCTCGCCAACTAAGATACTTTGGTGGTAAAGTCAGCTGCCGTCGATACTGCTAGTGCGACGCCTAACCTTAATCTCCACTAATAAGAACCAAGAGTCTCGGATATGCAAAAATCAGCCACTACTGTTTACCTGCAAACTTTGGCATCCATTGTCATGCTGGTGCTACTGGCAACACTGATTTTTACGCTAGCGCGTTTTGCTGCCTGGGCCGCCTATGTCCCCGCGGTCCCCGCGGGTGAAGCACTGGCCAGTGGCGAACTCTGGAATGCACTTTGGATTGGCTTTCGCTTTGATCTGGCTTTCGCTGCAAGGGGTATGGTCTTGGCGCTTTTGGCCGGTCTTGTGGCACTGCCTTTTTCACGCTGGTTGGCGCGGCCTGCCTGGCTAATAACTCAAGGCTTTGCTCGCTTGGTCATAGTACTGGCAGTCCTTTTCTCAGGGATCAATTTTGTTTATTTAGACTTCTTTAACCGCCCTATAGATAGTTTTGGCTTTATAGGCATGCAGTATGGGACAGCTACTGCATGGCATACGGTTAGTAGCATCAGTATTTTTCCTGCGGTGCTGATCGCAACCCTTTTTGCTCTCGCACTCAGTCTTTATTTATACGCGTCTGGGGAGCGAAGAATTGTAGCCGCCGTTAGCGCTCGCAGGGACAAACTAAAAATCACTCCGGCCTTAATGATTATTCCACTGCTGGTGATTGCCGTGATCGGAAGAGGTTCTATCACCACTTTCCCACTGTCTTATCGTCACCTCGCGGTATCCAGTGAGTCGTCATTAAACAATATTGTTCCCAACGGTCTTGTAGCCCTGTATTACGGCTACAGAGATTTCAAAAAGTCGCGACAAATGGAAGCTGCAGATGATGCCGAGGGACGCGAGCTATTTAAAACATTTTATGGCAAAACGGCGAAACCAGGGCCGCTGTTTGCGCAGTTTTTCAGCACCACCGCGGAGTCTGATTTTCTCGAAAATAATCCCCCTAACGTGGTCTTTAACTTAGTCGAAAGTATGGGGCAGGCTCTGTTGCTCGAAGAGTTTGCCGACGGCGTTGATCTCAGCGGTGGGATGACTGAGCATCTAAGTGAAGGCATTTATTTTAGACGCTTTTTACCCGGACAAAATGGCACCCAAACTTCACTCACCAGTTTGATGCTGAATACCGAGTACAGCGATATCAGCCGCTCGGGCTACAAAGATATTGAGATGCAAACCTCCGCGGCAAAAGTCTTCAGAGACGCCGGATATAGAACGGTTTTTGTCTACGGGGGCTTTGAGGGTCTAATGAACCGCGGCAGCTATTTTAGAGCCCAGGGATTTGATGAGTTTATTGGTGCGCGCAAATTGAAAAGCTTATTCCCAGAGATGGAGGAGTCGGTCTGGGGTGGTGACGATAAATATGTTTTTGAGCAAGTATGGAATATATTATCCGAAAAGATCGATGACCCACGACCACTGTTTATCATGACGCTATCCATCACGAATCACCCACCCTATAAGCGGCCAGCCCACCACCAAAATGAGCCCCTGAAATTAAATCAGGCGCTGACAGATCGACTACAGAACCTGAGCCCTGATAGCCTTGAAACCTATCTCTATACTAATAATTTACTCGGCCAATTAATTTCCAAAACCAAACAAAGTCCGCTACAGAAAAATACCATTATTGCGATAACCGGGGATCACTCAATCCGCGGCATGCGCTTCGATCAGTCGGAACAGTTACATCGCCTTAGTGTGCCGTTTTATCTCTACATTCCAGAAAATTACCAGCCTACAAAGCAACCCAATACCGAGCAGATTGCATCCCATAAAGACGTGATGCCAACGCTTTTCAATCTAGCTCTGTCTAATGCGAGCTATGTTAATTTGGGGCGCAACCTACTTACAGAGTCAGTCGCGAATCAAGCCCATGACTTTGCCTATAATGCAGATTATCTGGTTCTCAATAATGTCGCCTATCCTCTGTCGCAAACGTTGACTGACGATACGGCCGAGGGAGTAACACTAAACGGTGATTTTTATCTAACCAAAGAATCAGCCAAGCTAAATGCCGGCAGGATAAAGCAGGCAAAAACCTATCCGGAAATTTTGGATTGGCTCACTCGCTATCAGCTACTAAAATCAGGCGTAAAAATATTAGAGCCTAGCGTACAAGTATATTAGCCATCAGCCGCTGACTCTATGAGCACTGTGAATTTTTCTGTTAAAGCTCCCACATGGGTAGGGTTTGGGCTTCTCCATGAACCTGGAACACAGTATTCGCGCTCAAGATAGTCCAGAAATTGTTCAATAAAAACCACGTCTGGCTGACTACTAGATATGTTATTGACCACCACCGACAACTCCTCCATTGAACCAAGATGATGGCAGAGCCCGTCGATTCCATAACAGGCCCCTCCTAAAACAATCACTGGTTTATGCAGTAATAATGCTTCAATTCCGACGCTGGAATTAATCGTAACCACTGCTTGGGATTTCTCGATCAGCTCTTTGGTATCTCTGTTACTAAAAATTATTTTTGGGTTTTTCTGGTACAGCTCAGTGTATTTTTCAGGGTCGGAGGGATGTTCTTTAACAATAAATTTTAGGCTACTGTCATCGCTGTTATCCACTACATATTCAATCCAGCTATATAGCTCAGACATAGTTTTTATATGCGGGGAGTTAAGCAGCACCTGGCTATCAAACTTCACCTGAAAGGGAACAAAGATAAATTTAGCCGGCAGTGGCTTGTGAAAAATATCATCCTCGGCATGAGATCTTTTTGAACGGTGGAATTTTCGTATAACTAGATCGCGGTCTGCAACCGGGGTTGAAACCTTTGATGCTGTCCGGGCCCTATAAAATTCCGCCTCGCGGGGTAGGCTATTAGCGTCATTAACGCCTTTTAAATCAAATGTAGTGGTATTGGGTAGCAAACCGTTTTCAAAGTGGACCACGGGAATGTTGAGCTGCTCGGCCAAGTGCTTGATGGCAAACTCAGGCAGCCTGTGACCATTCCATAGGGCTATACATTTGGGCTGGTATTTATTGAGCAGAATATAAAAACGACGATAGAAGCGCAGATACTGGCGTTCATAATAACGCTGAACAACACGCCAAACCCATTCGGGAGCCTTGTATTTTCTACGCTTACGCTCTAATTGAAAGGCAATACCCTGAGCAATATCCGCAGCGGACAGCGCAGGCACTTCAACACCAATTTGAAAAATAGGTGAGAAGTCGACAATTTTTGTATCAAAGGGTAACTTGCGATTTAGGTAGTTAAAGTACCTATACATCGCTCCCTGATGTGAAAAAAATAAGATATCCATATTTTCCTTGATTTGATTGGGAGCTTACTGCCAGTGCTCCGTTATCCAGATTGCCGGCTTAAAGCGCCGATACCATTTCCCACTCACCCCCGCGATCGCCTCATGGGGGTCGGGCTTGCCGTGAAACACAATCACTCTGGCATCCACCGGCACTTGGGTTTCTCGTGCAACCAAAAACCAAAATGGCTTAAGGCAGTGGCGCTTAAAACTTCTGCACCATTCATCGGGCCAGTAGACGAGTGCATTTTTGGCCATCAGCGCAGCGGACAGATATTCCTGCTCATTGCGATGAGTTTTTTTGATTTGTTGAAAAGACTTTTCGAATTCGCTGAGTATTTCTGGATGGGCGCCCACTTCAAAACGATAGACCGAGGAGTTGCCGGTACCGTCTTTTTTGATCCAATCTTTAATGATCATAACTTCGCCAGGATAATCAAATAGATCATCCAAACTGCCGGTAATAATTAGGTCGAGATCGAGACAGAGAACCTTGCCCTTGAGGTCATAGAGAGTCTCAGCAAAAACCGCTAGCTTGTTCCAGCCGCGCTCAGGGCCCGCGAGATCAACAGACAGTTCGGGAAGCGGAAAGACTTCGACATTCTCGTGGGTGCCGACGCCATCTTCGGTGAGACAGATAAAGCGAAACGGGCGCGACATATTGCGTGCGACCATAGAGTAGAGTTTGTTGACGTAGTCAGCGGGGTATTTGGTGCCCCACTTCATGCACAAAACGTTGACGATTTCTTTTTCCATGAGATCTACTAATTCCCTATTTAAGACTTACTCAGCGACTGGCGCTAACCAGTTCTGGTACTTATCATTTTTACCACGCACTAAATCAAAGTAAGCAGCCTGTAGCTCTGTCGCTATAGGCCCGCGCTTGCCTTCACCGATAATACGGCTGTCATATTCGCGAATCGGTACGATCTCGGCAGCGGTGCCGGTAAAGAACGCTTCGTCACAGATATAGACTTCATCACGAGTGATGCGCTTTTCACGGACTTCAATGCCACGATCTTTAGCTAACTTAAATACTGTGTCGCGGGTAATGCCGTCGAGACAGGAGGTGAGATCTGGTGTGTAGATGACGCCATCGCGAACCATAAAGAAGTTCTCGGCGCTGCCCTCGGCAACATAGCCTTCCGGGTCGAGCATAATCGCTTCGTCGCAGCCTGAGTCCAGTGCTTCGCGCAGGGCTAACATGGAGTTGAGGTAGTTGCCGCTGGCCTTAGCTTTGACCATGGTGATATTCACATGGTGTCTGGTGTAAGACGAGGTGCGAACTTTGAGGCCGGTCTCTAGAGTTTCTGGAGACATATAAGAGGGCCAGTCCCAACCGGCAATACCTACATGAACCTTTAACCCTTCAGCACGCAGACCCATGCCTTCAGAACCCATAAACACTAGCGGGCGAATATAGGCTGCATCTAGGTTGTTTACGCGGACCACGTCGCGGTGAGCCTGGCAAATCTCTTCCTGAGTGAAAGGAATCTGCATATGGATAATTTTGGCGGAGTTAAAAAGACGTTTAATATGATCTTCAAGGCGGAAAATGCAGGTGCCTGACTTTTCGGTTTCATAGGCGCGAATGCCTTCAAAAACAGCGTTGCCATAATGTAGAGATGAGGTCAGGAAATGCGTCTGTGCATCTCTCCAGTCAACCATCTTGCCATCCATCCAAATAGAACCATCGCGATCTGAAAACGACATCAAACTTTTCCTCTTATGAAATATGTGCTGATTTAACTAATCAGTATTTAAATTCTTAGCGGGTAAATACTTAGCCGGTAAATAACTGCTTCCATTGGGCGGACACCAACTCCCGATACTCAAGAAACTCTGAACCAGACACTTCTGCCAACTGATTTTGCAGCTGCAGACGGTGTCCTGCTGAGCGATATCTTTTGTAAGCATCGATTAGTAAGCCGGATTGTTGCTCGGATATCAGTCCACATTGAGCTAGTGACTCCAATGTGCGAATAGTATCACTCCAGCGGCTTATTTCGGGATGATTGTGCGACCAGGCCAAGACTGCAAATTGAACCATAAATTCAATATCGACGATACCTCCAGCGCCTTGCTTGAGCGAGTATTTACCGATTTTCGACGGTCTGCCCAGATGTTTGCGCATTTTTTCGCGCATTTGCTCTACTTCGGTGCGTAAAACCTGTTCATCCCGGGGCTGCATAAGAACCGCCTGGCGCAAGCGATTAAAGTCCTCGGCAAGACTCTTTTCCCCCGCCACCACACGAGCCCTTACTAGCGCCTGCTGTTCCCAGGTCCAAGCGCTGTCTTGCTGATATTTCTCGAAGGCCTTGAGTGACGACACCAGCATGCCGGAGTTGCCTGAGGGGCGCAGGCGCATATCAATCTCATAGGCGGCACCAGACGAAGTTGTGGTGGAGAGCAGATGAATAATGCGCTGACCAAGGCGAGCATAGAAGGTACTGTTATCGATACTGCGCGGACCACCGAGGGTCTCGCCTGCTGTACCTCGGTGAAGAAAAACTAAGTCGAGATCGGATTTATAACCCAATTCAATACCACCCAGCTTTCCGTAGCCCAAAACAATAAAGCCCGGCGACTGCAAACTGCTGCCTTGAGGCTGGCCAACCTGTTGGCTGAGATGCAGCCAAGCGATGGTCATCGCATGTTCAATCACCACCTCGGCAATCCAAGTGAGATAGTCACTGACTTGCATCAGCGGAAGTACTTCGGTGATATCACAGGCCGCTACTCGCAGGCTATTGGAGCGCACAAAATAGCGAATGACTTCCATCTGCTGTTCGAGGTCGTCGTCTGCTACACGGAGCATTTGCTGACGCAGCTGATCCTGAAGTGAGTCTTTACTTTGCACTGTATATAGACTGTTTCTATCCAAAAGCTCGTCGAGCAGGACTGGATAAGCAGTGAGCTGCTCCGCAATCCAGCTACTACTCTGGCACAGTAGTACCAACTGCTGCAGGGCTGAGGGGTTCTCTGCCAACAATACCAGATAAGCGCTACGTCGCAGCACCGCCTGAATCAGACCCACTACTCGGCTCAGGGTGACACTGTTGTCATCGGTAGTGGCGCAAGCCGAGACTACATTTGGCATGAGTTTATCGAGGCGGCTACGAGGCTCCAATTCCAGAGCTATAACCGCTTTGCCCTGGTAAATTTCATGGAGCTGCTGTGCCACTGCCTGAGGCTGCTGGTAGCCAAGATCCTGCAGGTGCTCAAGTAATTCTGAGAGCTCCAGTGGTGTCGACCAGTTCAATGGCTCGGTGCCCGCAACCGTTTGCTCAAGGTTTTCTAGAGAGCTTTGAGGGTCAGGCTCAGCGAACATATCTTCAAATACGCTTATTACATAGTCCCGATGAGCTTGGAGCTGTTGCTGAAAATCCGACCAGCTATCACAGCCGACAATCAGTGCGACCCGCTGCTGGCTCAGATCATCATCGGGCAACTGCTGGGTTTGTTTGTCCGCTATGCCCTGGAGGGCGTGCTCACTGTTACGCAAAAAACTATAGGCCTGCCATAGCCTATCGCGATCGCTGCCCTCAATAATCTGGTCGGCAGCTAGCTGCTGTAAAGCTTGGTAGAGCGAGGGGGTCTGCAGTGCACTATTGCGGCCACCGCGGACCAGCTGAAAGGCCTGAGTAATAAATTCGATTTCACGAATGCCGCCGGGACCCAGCTTGATATCTGAGTGCATACCTTTACGTTTCAACTCACGATTAATCGAGCGTTTGAGATCGCGTAGGGCGTCGATAGCACCAAAGTCGAGATATTTACGATAGATAAAGGGCCGTAAAATCTCGTCTAGGCGTTGGATTTCCTTTGCGTCTCCGGCCACTGCTCGCGCCTTGACCATAGCGAAGCGCTCCCACTCGCGGCCCTGGGTTAGATAATATTCTTCCAGTGCATCAAAGCTCATCACCAGGGCGCCACTCTGCCCATAGGGCCGCAGACGCATATCCACTCGAAAAACAAAACCATCAGCGGTCTGTCGATCCAGCGCAGCAATAAGCTTTTGCCCGAGACGGGTAAAAAATTCTTGATTGGAGACAGTTTTTCCTCGAGGCGATGTGGCTGTGCGACGGGTCTCACCTTTTTCTGGGTAGGCGAAAATAAGATCTATATCCGATGAAAGGTTGAGCTCTTCAGCGCCCATTTTGCCCATTGCCAGCACGAGCATGTTTTGCGGTTCTTTATCATGCTCTTTGTCTTTATCTTTGTTTTGATCTGACGCCCCTTCGTCGCCGCTAAAGGGCGCTCCTAACTCTTCGCAGGTAATTGGGTGTAAGACATTCAACGAGGCGGTAATGGCCGCCTCGGCCATCCAGGTTAGCTCTCTGGTGGTCTCGGGCATAGATGCCTGACGGCTGAATGCCTGACGGCTGAAGTCACGCCAGATAATGCGCATCTGCTCGCGGCGACGGAATAGTCTTAAATGTGAGGCTAACTGCTCTTCATTGAGAGCTGTTTCATTGAGAGCTTTTTTATTGAGAGCTTTTTCACGACTTGAGAGTCGCTGATCAATGGCCTGCTGAAAGTCTGCACGAGAATAGCTGCGCTGCAGATCGCCACTGTCGACTAGCTGTTGAAAGTCATCGGGATAGGTTTCACTCTGCTCGCCGACAAAGTCACTGGTGCCCCAGAGCAACTCTAGATGCTCTGCAAATAGCGGGTACTCTGGAAACTCAGTAAGTCGCTGTGCCAGCCAAGTGGGATCTGGATGGGCGGCCTGAAAACCTTCGAGGCGACGCTGATAGCTGGCGCTGATCAGCTGCGGGAACGTTTTCGGCATAAATACTTCTCAATTAGTTAGCGGCCAAGCTCAGGGGTAACCCGCAACACCTCCTCCATGGATGTGATACCGGCAGCCACTTTCTCGGCTCCGGCCATGCGTAAGGTTTTCATTCCCTGTGAAATTGCCGCTTGGCGAATTTCTTGGATATCAGACTCACTACTTATATAGGTGAGCAGAGCATTCGTCAACGGCATAATTTCGTAGATACCCTCGCGCCCCAGATAGCCGGTGTTGCGACACTCGAGACAACCACCAGGTTGATAGACTTTGGTCGGTGGAACCCTCTCCGCTGAGCCAACCATTTCGTGCCAGGCCTCGCGATCACAGTCCACTTCGCTGCGACAGTCTGGGCAGAGAGTTCGCACCAGACGCTGGGCCATGACGCCATTGAGTGTGGCCTTAATTAGGTGCGCAGGCATCTTGAGATCGAGCAGACGACTGATGGCGGTTGGCGCATCGTTGGTGTGTAGGGTTGAGAGCACCAGGTGTCCGGTTAGGGCCGCTTGAACGGCCATCTCGGCGGTAGCTTGATCGCGAATCTCACCAACCATAATAATGTCCGGATCCTGACGCATCAGGGTGCGAATACCGGCGGCAAAATCAAATTCGATGGCGGGCTGAATCTGGCTTTGGTTAAAGCTATCAACAACCATTTCAATGGGATCTTCCACAGTGCTGACATTCACCGAATCTGTGGCCAGCTGCTTAAGGGTGGAATAGAGGCTGGTGGTTTTACCTGAGCCCGTGGGTCCGGTGACCAAGACAATACCGTGGGCGCGCTTGACCATCGATTGCCAGTGCGCATAGTCCTCAGCCACTAGACCCAGCTGCGAGAAACTGCGCAACAGCACGTCCGGATCAAAGATTCGCATGACTAGCTTTTCGCCAAAGGCGGTGGGCATGGTGGAGAGGCGCAATTCCACTTCTCGACCATTGGGGGCTTTGGTTTTTATACGGCCGTCCTGAGGTCGGCGTTTTTCTGCCACGTTCATGCGCCCGAGAATCTTCAGGCGGCTGATCATGGCGGTCATGACGTTGTCCGGCAGCTCATACACCAGATGCAGCACGCCGTCGATTCGAAAGCGCACCTTGCCCTTGCCGCGGCGCGGTTCGAGATGAATATCACTGGCCCGCTGCTCAAAGGCATATTGCAGCAGCCAGTCGACAATATTGACTATATGTTGGTCCTGAGCATCGGCGTCTTTGAGCTTGCCCACTTCCAACAGCTGCTCAAAGTTGGCGATGCCGGTGCCACTGTCGGTGGCGGAGCCAGCGCCAAAAACTGATTTTGCCAGGGAGTAAAATTCGAGGGTGTATTTTTTAATCTCGGCGGGGTTGGCGACCACTGTTTGAATGGTCCGGCGCGATGTCTGCTCTAGGCTCTCAACCCAACTGCGATCGAAGGGCTGCATGGTGGCAATCACCAGCTCGTCGCGGCTCACTTCAATACAGAGAATGCCGTAGCGCTGGGCGTAGGCGAAAGACATGATCCCGGTGACGGCGGGCACATTGATTTTTAAAGGGTCTATATGGGCCAGCTGCAAACAGGCTTTTTTCGCCAACCATTCACTGAGCAGCTCCATAGTCAGGGGCTTTGACTCCGGTCCCTGAACCAGCTGTTTGGCCGCGACAATTTCTAGGGGGTGTTGCAGTGCTTCCTTGCGACTGCGCCGTGCACTGGCGATTTCAGCGGCGTCCTGCTGGGCGATCAAGCCGTCGCTGATAAGATCTTTTAAAACACTTGCCAGATCCAAGTTGCTACCCAAATCGGTTTTAGTCCCGCGCACCGATGTCTTATTCATAATCAACTCCTGTTCGTATTCGAGTGCTATTCGATGGCTATTCTGTCCCTGCATCCATCAATTTTAGTCGCTAATCCCACAAGGGGTAGCGCAAATTGGCCAATCCGCTAAACTCAATGGAAATGACTGCATAAGAAGCCAATTATGGAAATGACCGATTTACTCTCACGGATTATCCGCAGCAACTCGATTAGCAGTATTAATCCGGCTATAGATCAGGGCAACCGCGAGGTCATTGACCTGCTGGCGAATACCCTTGGGGAACTTGGCTTTACCACTGAGATTATGGATCTGGGCAATAACAAAGCTAACCTAATTGCCACCTATGGCAGCGGTCCAGGTGGCCTGGTGCTGGCGGGCCACACGGATACGGTTCCCTGTGACGAATCACTCTGGGATAGCAGCCCCTTTGAATTAACCGAACGGGATAATCGCTGGTACGGTCTCGGTAGCTGCGACATGAAGGGCTTTTTCCCTCTGGCCATCGAGGCGTTTAAGTCGCTGCCGGTGAAGGATCTAAAACAGCCGCTGATTATTCTCGCCACTGCCGATGAGGAATCTTCCATGGGCGGGGCCAAAGCCCTAGTGGAAGCGGGAGCACCAATTGCCCGCAGCGCGGTGATCGGCGAGCCCACCAATATGCGTCCGGTGAAAATGCATAAGGGCATCATGATCGAGAAACTCACGGTCACCGGCAGATCCGGACATTCGAGCAACCCAGAGCTGGGTAACAATGCCATGGAATCCATGCAGCGTATTCTCGGCCAACTGATGGCCATGCGCGACCGCATGAAAGACCAGAAACACGCAGGGTTTCTAATTGATCACCCAACCTTAAACCTGGGCTGTATTCAGGGGGGCGACAATGCCAACCGTATTTGCGGGCACTGTTTTTTGGCCTTTGAAATTCGTCCGCTGCCGGGTATGGATCTCAATCAACTGCAAAAGGACCTGGAACGCCAGATTGCCGTCACAGCTGAAGCGGACAATATGGGCTGGTCTCTAGAGAAACTTATCGTTCCTCCCTTCACCAGTGGCGACCAGTCGGAGATAGTCGCCCTCTGTGAAAAACTCACTGGCCATGCCGCGGAATCCGTGGCCTTTGCCACGGAGGCACCCTACCTTCAGCAGCTCGGAATGGACGTGGTGGTACTCGGTCCTGGGGACATTGATGTGGCTCATCAGCCGAATGAATTTCTGCCACTTGATCGCGTGCAACCAACAATTAATTTTTTATCTCAACTTATTGGCCGCTGTTGCTTATAATCGCCTGATGACTACTCAAAGCTACGTACAATTTTTTCGTGAGACCTCGCCATATATTCATGCGCACAGGGGTAAAACCTTTGTTATCGCAATCAGTGGCGAAGCGGTTTTAGACTCTAACTTCGACGGCATTGTTCACGATATCGCGCTGATGCAAAGTCTCGGCGTCAATATAGTGCTGGTCCATGGGGCCCGCCCGCAGATTGATCAGCGACTGCAGTTGGCTGGAGTGCAAACAGATTTTCGTGAACAGGTGCGCATCACCGACGCCAATGCCATGCAATGTGTCAAAGAGGCGGTGGGGTCTACTCGCTTCCAGATTGAATCGGCGCTGTCTATGGGACTGCCCAACTCTCCGATGCACGGTGCTCGTGTGCGCGTGATTGGCGGCAACTTTATTACCGCCAAACCTGTGGGCATTCGCGACGGTGTTGATTTTCAGCGTGCCGGAGAAATTCGCCGTATTGATCGCAGTGCGATCCAACAACAACTTGAAGCTGGTGCACTGGTGCTGATGTCTTCGATTGGATTTTCGCCTACGGGTGAAGCGTTTAATCTTAGCTATCAGGATGTGGCCACTCAGACCGCTATTACCTTAAATGCAGAAAAACTGATTTTAGTGACTCAAGCCGCGGGCATCATCGACGCCGATAACCGCCTGCTGCGCAACCTCTCACTGCCTGAAGTCAGCGATCTTAAAGCCAACATGAAACATGCGGGGGGTGAAGACTCTGCAACCTACGCTTTGCTCTCCGCCGCTTACCAAGCCTGTCGCAACAATGTCGACCGTGTGCATCTGGTGGGCTGTAGCGAAGACGGTAGTCTACTCAGTGAACTGTTTACTCGTGAGGGTAGCGGCACGCTGATTATGAAGGATCATTCGGAGGTGATTCGCGCGGCGAGCATCGACGATGTCGGCGGCATTCTCGATTTGATTTCGCCTCTAGAGCAGCAGGGCATTTTGGTTAAACGCTCGCGAGAATTACTCGAAACAGAAATCTCACGCTTTATGGTGGTAGTGCACCCAGAGGGTACTCTGCTCGGTTGCGCTGCTCTTTACCCTATAGCAGATAGTAATGCCGGCGAGCTTGCCTGTGTTGCTACTCATCCTGAGTTTCACAATCAGGGCATAGCTTCGCGCCTATTGAAATGCGTTGAAAAAGACGCCACCGACAACCGACTTGAGACTTTATTTGTATTGACCACACAGACTGCTCACTGGTTTAGAGAGCAGGGTTTTACCGAGGCTGAAGTCAGTGAGTTACCGGCGGAAAAACAGTCGCTCTACAACTACCAACGCCAGTCGCGAATCTTCAGTAAAAAACTTTAGTCTCAAGGCACGCCGCCCGGTGTTGACTGGGCAGTGTTTCTGCTATTCTTGCCCCCTACATTTTTTCGTTAATGAGATACCCAATGCCTAAGTACAGATCACATACCACCACCCAGGGCCGAAATATGGCCGGCGCTCGCGCACTTTGGCGCGCCACAGGCATGAAAGACGATGACTTTAATAAGCCGATGATTGCCATCGCCAACTCTTACACCCAGTTTGTTCCCGGTCATGTTCACCTAAAAGATATGGGTGATCTGGTTGCGGCAGAGATTGCTAAGGCCGGCGGAATTGCTCGTGAGTTCCACACCATTGCAGTGGACGACGGTATTGCTATGGGTCACGACGGCATGCTCTATTCACTGCCCTCGCGAGACATCATTGCCGACTCGGTTGAATATATGGTCAATGCTCACTGCGCCGATGCGCTAGTCTGTATCTCCAACTGTGACAAGATTACTCCAGGCATGTTCATGGCCGCTATGCGCCTGAATATTCCAACCGTGTTTGTTTCCGGCGGCCCCATGGAAGCCGGTAAGACTAAGCTCTCTGAGAACAAGCTCGACCTGGTTGATGCCATGGTGATTGCGGTTGATGACAGCGCCAGTGACGAAGAAGTTGCCGAGTACGAGCGTTCCGCCTGCCCCACCTGCGGTTCTTGCTCTGGTATGTTTACCGCTAACTCCATGAACTGTTTGATGGAAGCCTTGGGCTTAGCACTGCCCGGCAATGGCACTGTGCTGGCGACTCACTCTGATCGCAAAGAATTATTCCAAGAAGCTGGCCGCACTATTGTTAAGCTGGCCAAGGCTCATTACGACAATGATGATTACTCCGTGTTGCCCCGTTCGATTGCCAATTTCAAAGCCTTTGAAAATGCTATGACCTTGGATATTTGCATGGGCGGCTCAACCAATACCATCCTCCATCTTATGGCTGCAGCTCAAGAGGGCTTTGTGGACTTTGATCTGGGTGATATCGACCGCCTGTCGCGCCTGGTACCTCAGCTGTGTAAGGTTGCCCCAAGCACCCCGGAATATCATGTTGAAGATGTGCATCGTGCTGGTGGCATTATGGGTATCCTGGCCGAGCTCGATCGCGCTGGTTTGATCCACGACGAACTGCCCACAGTGCATTCGGCAACCTTAAAAGAAGCCTTGGAAAAATGGGATATTGTCAGCGGTCATGTGAGCGAGGAAGTGAAGACTTTCTATAAGGCTGGTCCAGCAGGTATTCCAACCCAAACAGCATTCAGCCAGAGTACTCGCTGGCCATCACTGGATGCTGATCGAGCCAACGGCTGTGTTCGCGATATAGAACACGCCTTTAGTCTCGAGGGAGGTCTCGCGATCCTGACCGGTAATCTTTCGCCGGATGGCTGCGTGGTTAAGACCTCTGGTGTCGATGAGTCGATTCATGTTTTTGAGGGCCCTGCTTTTATTACTGAAAGCCAAGATGAAGCTGTAGCGAAAATCTTGAACGATGAAATCAAAGCGGGTGATGTCGTGATTGTTCGCTATGAAGGCCCCCGCGGTGGACCCGGCATGCAAGAAATGCTCTACCCAACCACTTATATTAAATCGAAAAATCTTGGTGCTGCCTGTGCATTGATTACCGATGGTCGTTTTTCTGGCGGTACTTCGGGACTGTCCATTGGCCATGTATCACCTGAAGCCGCTGCTGGCGGTAATATAGGTCTGGTACGTCAGGGCGATACGATCCGCATTGATATCCCCAATCGCAGCATCGATGTATTAGTATCAGATGCCGAGCTGGCCGAGCGCCGGGCAGAGCAGGATAAGCTGGGCTGGAAGCCTGTAGAAGAACGCCCACGAAAGGTTACAGCTTCTCTCAAGGCCTTTGCCAAGTTAGCCACCAGTGCCGATAAGGGTGCGGTTAGAGATCTCTCTCAGCTCGATTAACAGGAAAGTAATAAGTCAGGGATACTGAATTCTATGCATAAAAAAACCCGGTACTCACAAGCACCGGGTTTTTTTATAAGCTTTAACTTGCAAGTTGCGCTTGGTCCACTAGCCGTTTTTAGCACAGCCTGGAACAGTAGCACCTACGTCACGCAGCTTCTGTAAACGACTGCCTTCAGCTTCTGCATACTTTATCCACTGCTTGGGATAGCGCTTACCTTTCTTATCTTTGGCAACTTTTAAAGACTTCTTAAAGGCGCCTACCGCATCTTCGTAACAGTTCAGGTTGATCAGTGCGTTACCCATTACCAAGAAATTGGAATCAGGTTTCTTCACATCACCTTTCTTGTCCGCACGAGCTGAGGCTTTATAGGCTGCAGCATCACGACCGAGGTCCAGGTAGATACCAGCGAGACGGGCCTGAAGATTTCCAGTGTCGGATTTCTTCGAGGCATCTTCCAGCGCCTTCACAGCATTATTAAGATCTTTAGCCTGATACCATGCTGTACCTAAGATTTCGAGATTCTTTGCAGAACGTTTAATAATACCGTCCTTCATGCCTTTCTCGATAATCACAGCAGCACGGTAGGGAACGTCAGCACCGAGATACATATAAGCCATGCTCAGCACTTGGCTCTCTTTGCTCAGCTGACCATTTAGATAGACCACCTCTGTGGCGACCAAGCGATCCATCTCACGTTCACGCTCGCCGTACATGCCGCCAAGCTGACGCCAGTAGGTCCACTTTGGATAGTGCTTAACCAGCTTCTCGAGAATATTGACCACTTTTTTGTAATCGTTCTTCTCGTAATAGAGAACACGCTGCAGACCCCACCAACCCTCTTTAGGCAGAATGTCTTTGGCTTCCACATCGGCAATGGCTTCGTTTACAAAGCGCAGTGAATCCTTTTTGCGTTCCAACTGATAGTAGATCTGAGCCAATAACATCTTCGCGTCAGCACCGACAATCAACGACTCTGCCATCCAAGCTTCAAGCTGCAGTGCGGCGTTCTTGTAGTCTTCTTGTACTGTGTGAAGCTGCGCTAAGGTGTAGCGAGTATCCAAGCGCAATTCAGGTGGTGTACCAACGCCGTCTACAACTCGTTTGTAAGAACGAATGGCATTGTTGTAGTCGTCTAGTGAGTAGTAAACGTAGGCGGAAAACTTCCATACCTGAACCTGCTCGTAATCACTTGCACAGGTCTTCGCGTTGACTTCAATTTCCTTGAGCATTTTCAGGGAACCGGCCCAATTTTCAAGCTCTAGCTCAGGCTGAACTTTCTCTAGGGCCTTGGAACATTTGGCACCCACAGACTGGCGCTTACGTGTCTTAACATTTTTGTACTTTGGCTCTTCTTTTTCGTCCGCAGCGTAAACCGCGCTAGAAAAGCTCGCGCCTGGGGCAACTACCGCCAGGAACAACGGCAATAAAAAAGCAACGCCGAATACAGCTAGAAATTTTGTGCTTCTAGACATCATTGACTCCTTATTTTGCCATCTGGAAAGTAAATTTATACAGCACACCAGGCACTTCTTGGCCTACGCCATCGACAACCCTTGGGTTGTACTTGAGCTTCGACGCGGCCTTTAGTGCAGCTCGACCAAAGCCCCAACCTTCTGGGAATTCTTCGACCATGATCGGATCGCGAGTACCACCAGTTGTGGTAATAATCACTTCGATCACTGCGTAGCCTTCTTTGCCGCGAGTTTGAGCGCGACGCGGATACTGTGGCTGGGGTACATAGACAGGAATGTAATCTGAATCTCGTGCAAATCCACCAGCACCACCGATCTTCAGGTTGGCGTTGGCTGCCGGAGCGGCCATACTGATTGCATTCTCGGGAACTTCAAACTCAATATTGTCTTCTGGAATATCCGGTGGAGGAGTCTCCGGATCTTCAGGCTTTTCAACTTGGGTCTGTTTTGCGTTTTCGGTCAACTGTCTGTCGACATGGAGAAAGTCGGCGATTTTAATCGTCTCTTTTTCATCCAAGTCTTTGTTGCCCGAATCGATCAATTTGTACATCAAAATGATCAACGCAAAGGTAACCAGAACACCAAGTGCAGCAGAAATACCAATTCTGATAAAGGCCATACTTATCAACTCAGTCTTGTTCTACCGAAATTGCCACCGGACGGATGCCAATGTCTGTTGCGACATCAGCTACCTTGGCGACTACTTCAATATTCGATTCATTGTCGGCTTGGATAACCATGCCGCCCTTTGGGTTTTCATTAAACAGTCTCTGCAGATTGATCTTTAGCGCGGTAGTTTCAACGCGTTTCTTATCAATCCAAATTTCATTGTTATCGCTTACCGCCACCAGAATGCCTACTTTTTTGTAGTTTTCTGCAGTGTCTGCGTCAACTTTGTTGACCTCGACACCGGGGAGTTTGATAAACGATGCTGTCACAATGAAAAAGATCAGCATAATAAAAACCACATCCAGCATTGGGGTAAGGTCAATTGCCTCGCCCTGCGGCTGTGATCCTGTTTGTCTATTGCGCATAGTTTTCTCTCACTGGAACCTTGTCTTAGACAGGCTCCGGTTAGTGATCCATGGTTAGATGATCTTCCAGCAAATGCTTCTCTCGCTCTGCGGCACGTTCGACATAGGTCATGCCAAATACACCAGAGAGAGCAGCAACCATGCCCGACATTGTCGGTACAGTTGCCTGAGAAACACCACCTGCCATCGCCTTGGCGTCACCGCCACCAGTAAATGCCATTACGTCAAATACCACGATCATTCCAGTCACCGTGCCGAGCAAGCCAAACAGCGGGGCCAGGGCAACCAGGGTTTTGATCATCATAAGATTCTCATCGATCTTGACGCTCACTTCAGAAATCAGCTTTTCTCTGATCTGACGTGCGCGCTTGGATTTGCGCTCAGAGCGCTCCTCCCAAGAATCAAGTGCGTATTGAACATCTTGACTGACGCTGGATTTGAGATACCACATACGCTCGAACAGGAGAGTCCACATCACGAACAGCAGGACGACGATGGCCCAAAGAACCATGCCGCCTGAATCCATGAACTTTCCAACTTCTGCCATAGTATCAACAAAGAACATCTCAGCGACCCTCTACTGAACCAGCAACAATTCCTGCACTCTGCTCTTCAAGTATATGCAGAACACGCTGTGCTTTGCCATTGACCAATGTGTGCATCAATACAGTTGGGATGGCTACTACCAGACCCAGTACTGTTGTTATCAGTGCCTGAGAGATACCGCCGGCCATAGCCTTAGGATCGCCAGCACCAAACAGCGTAATCATCTGGAAGGTAATAATCATACCGGTAACCGTACCCAGCAGACCAAGCAACGGAGCAACCATGGCGATGATCTTGAGCAAGCTCAAACCAGACTCAATGGCTGGACGCTCTTTAAGAACCGCTTCGTGGAGTTTCAGCTCCAACGACTCTGGATCCAAACCTGGGTTGGCATGTGCCACCGCGAGAACGCGACCCAATGGGTTAGTCAGATCAGCTGTACCTGGGGTACGAAGCTGTGCAGATACTCTAGAAGAGACACCTTGTAAGAAGATGAAGCGCCAGATAGCTAGCAGGATTGCGACACAGAATACACCAGTGATGACGTAGCCTACGATGCCACCGAAGTGCCAGCGCTCAATCAGTGTTGGCGTATTGATCAGTGCACGTAACAAACCGCCACCCAGTGGTCCCGTAGGATCCAGGCCCGCTTTGGTGAAGCCGCTAACCGATTCTTGAAGATCTGCAGCACTGCCCTGGTGACCACTAGGCTGACGAGCCAACTCTGATACCAGACCGCTTTCTGGGCTGTACTCGAGGTACATGCCGTTAGCCATCAGGTTGTATGTACCAACACGGACAACTTCCATTTCTTCCTGCGAACCATCAGCGCGCAGTACAGTGCGGTTGAACTTAACAATACGACCACTTTCGTTCATTTCACGCTGCTGCTCGAACCACAACTTCTCGATGTCCATGATAGAAGGCAGGCGAGTGTCGCTGCTCATCTTCTCAATCAACTCATCGAGAAACTCGGTACGGCCAGGGATCTGAGCACTAACAATGGACTGAGTCAGGTTGGCGCGGATATCACCGGCGGCTCCAGTCAGGTGTCCAAATAGCTCTTTCAGAGAACCGAGACGCTTGTCGCGCTGCTCGCGCAGACCGATAAGCTTCAGATCGTTGTCACGGATAGTCTGTTCCAGACGATCAGAACGACGCTCTTCAGCAGTCTTGGTGTTCTTCGCTTGGTTTAGCTGTGCGTCCTGCTTGCGCTGGTCGCGTTTGAAGTCAGCTTCACGGTCACGATATTCTTGAGTTTCAGAAATCGTTGAGCTCTGAATCATGTTCAGCAACTCGTCGAGTGATTTAGCTTCCTGTGCCAGTGCTGGCATGCTTACTGCTGCAGCAGCTAAGAAAGCGGCACAAACTTTAATGAATTTCAGTTTCATTGTGCAGTCTCCGGAGCGTTGATTGGCATTTCCATAACATCCTGCGGCGATAATTTCTTAGCGATGCGGATGCCTTGGTCTACTGGGCGACGGTATTCAGAACCCAGAGTTTCCCAAGAGGCAGTCGCTTTGTTCCAAGCGCCTGTCTGTGATTTATCTTTTGTTTGATACATCAGGGCAACACGGCCGACGCGCAACATGTCTACTTCAACTTCAGAGCCATCAGCGTTGATATCAACCATATCGCGGTAGGTTTCCAGAGACAGGCTGTACTCAGACTCGATATCGTAGATTTCGAGGATCTGGCGGAATTTTTCAGCTGAAGAGAACTTGGCGCTATCGAGGTTGTCGAAAAGATCTTCGACAGCTTCAGCACGCATTTCAGTCTTGAAAGGAACATCCAGCTCAACAAAGGTACGCAGAGCTTTGAGCATGTTTTCCATCAATGGCGAGATGCCTCGCTCAATAACAGTAGCATTCTCGATCGACTCAACGAGCTCAGCCATCATTTGCTTCTGGCTTTCGATCTGACGCTCAAGCTGTGAGTTGTAAACACGCAAACTTTCAATCTGCTTATTCACTTGCTTGAATTCTTGTAAGAGACCGTCGGTTTGATCGGCGATGCGATCAACTTTGGTCTGTGCTGTTTTAGCGGCTTGAACCTTAACGGTTCCTGCTTTTAGCACTTCACTTACTTCTGTAGCCTGAACTGCAACTGCAGTTAAGCCACCGGCAAGTACGGCAAATAAGGCCAGTGCTTTTAGTGGTTGCTTTTTCATAGTTCCCTCAACTGGGTCTATCGGATTGGTGATCTTTATATTCCCAGAAACTGAAATTAATCCACATTCAGTAACTGACAATTTTTATTGGTGCGTCTTTTTAACAGGCTGATCTTAAAGAATCAATCTGTGGCCACAAATTGACCTTGGTGAAGTTGATAACAATTGGCTTTGTTACCTAATGTAACAACTAGCTAGGCTTTCGCTCTAGGACCAGATATCTATAGGGGTGGGTGTCTGTTTTCTCAGGCAACTGCTCACTGACCTGACGCCATTGAGCGGGATCATACTCAGGAAAAAAGGCATCGCCCTCAACGTCGGCCTGCACTTCCGTCAAGTATAGACGGTCAGCCACGGGCAGAGTTAGACGGTAAATCTGCTCGCCTCCAATCACCATAATCTCTTCGGCTTGTGCATCAGCGCAGGCCAAACGAGCGAGGGTCATGGCTTGGGGCAAGGTTTGAGCTACCTGAACACCTTCGGCATGCCATTGAGGGTCACGGGTGATCACTATGTTAGTGCGCCCGGGAAGAGGTCGGCCAATGGAGTCAAAGGTCTTGCGCCCCATAATCAAGGGCTTACCCATAGTCACGGATTTAAAGTATTTGAGATCTTCAGGCAGATGCCAAGGCAGCTGATTGTTTAAACCGATTACACCGTTGCGGCTCACAGCCACGATTAAAGATACTTTCATAATATTGTCTCAGTGGCGGTTAGACCGCTACAGGTGCAGAAATAGGGCCATGACTCTGGTAATCAAGCAATTCAAAATCTTCAAAAACAAAATCAAACAGATTGTCGACGGCGGGGTTTATCGCCATTGTCGGCAGTGGTAAGCAGTCTCGGGAAAGTAGCTCTTCAACCTGATCCATATGGTTGCTATAGAGGTGGGCATCGCCAAAGGTGTGCACGAAATCTCCCGGCTCTAGACCGCAGACCTGAGCAATCATTAGGGTCAGGATGGCGTAAGAGGCAATATTGAATGGCACTCCGAGAAACACGTCGGCGCTGCGCTGATAAAGCTGACAGGAGAGACGCCCCTCGGTGACATAAAACTGGAACAGGCTGTGACAGGGTGGCAAGCCGGATTTAACCATTACTGGAATATCTTTTGGGTTCCAGGCCGAGACGATAAGGCGTCGTGAGTCGGGATTGGCTTTGATCTCGTCGACCACCTGTGCAAGCTGATCCACGCCTTCAAAGTTGCGCCACTGGTGGCCATAGACGGGGCCTAGATCGCCGTATTGCCGGGCAAACTCATCGTCATCTTTAATGCGCTGAATAAACTCCTTCATTTTCGCCTTCCACTCCGGCGAATACATGGGGTAGGCCGCTTCTTGATCAGTTTCACGCAGCCAGCTTTGGTAGGGCCAGTCATTCCAGATGCCGACGCCATTCTCAACCAGGTAGCGAATATTGGTGTCGCCACGAATAAACCAGAGCAGCTCGTGGAGTATGGATTTGAGATGGACTTTTTTGGTCGTCACCAGAGGGAATCCCTGGCTCAGATCAAAGCGCATCTGATGACCAAAAATACTCTGGGTACCGGTGCCAGTGCGATCTTCTTTTTTAATGCCATGATCTCGAATCTGTTTAATTAAATCTAAATACTGCTTCATGCAAAAACCTTTACGCCTTGCGGCTGACAAGTGCGCGCAGGGATTTGCGCATTAACCACAGACCGAAGAGCACCATCGGGACACAGAGTGTCTGACCGCGGGTCATCCAGCCGAGTAGCTCAGCCGCACCGGAATCAAGGGCAAACTGAGGGTCTGGCTGACGAACAAATTCAACGGCAAAGCGGAAGGCACCGTAGAGAATCAAGAATAGGCCTGAGACCTCGCCAAACAGACGTGGCTTTCGGGCATACCAGTTGATAATCAAGAACAGCACCGCGCCCTCAAGCATGGCTTCGTATAACTGGGAGGGATGTCGCGCCAACTGTTCCGGGTCGGCGGGGAACAGCATTCCCCACGACATGTCGGTGGGACGGCCCCAGAGCTCCTGGCCAACAAAGTTGCCCAAGCGACCAAAAAAGAGACCGGCAGGAACCAGGGGTACAACAAAGTCGGCAAGGCTAAGAAAGGATAGTTTGTGCTTGCGAGCATAGAGCACTAGCGCCAAGGCAACTCCGAGCAGACCGCCATGGAATGACATGCCGCCTTCCCATATGCGGAAAATCATGCCGGGATCAGCAAGCCATTTGTCTGCGCTATAAAACAGCATATAGCCAAAACGACCACCGAGAATCACGCCCCAGGCGCCAAAAACAATCAAATCTTCAACCTGAGTTTTAACGATCGGCGACCAGGGACGTTGGCTGTTGCGGGTGGCCAGCAACCAGGCACAGGTGAATGCCAGCAGGTACATAATGCCGTACCAGTGAACCTGCAGGGGCCCGATAATTGTGCCGGCCAATTCAAACGGCCCTAGCGACAGTGCGACCGGGTCGATCTGTGGATAATTTAACATTGCGTTTCTCAAGGATTAATTCTCCGTTGATGATAACTTTTTATCTATGCAGCTGCCACGCGACGAATGAATAAAGGCACAAAATAAAACCATTAAAGTAAAACATGAATGGTTACACTGCAGGCATGTGCCTACTTGCGATCGCCTTCAATCACCTCCCTGACACTTCTCTCGCCGTCTGTTCAAACCGCGACGAATTCTATCAGCGCCCGACTCTGCCCATGCATTGGTGGCAAGATATGCCTGTGCTGGCTGGTCGCGACGAGCAGCAGGGGGGAACCTGGATGGGCCTCTCGCGCAGTGGACGCTTCGCCGCGGTCACCAACTTTAGAGATTTTTCCAAACCGGGGTTTCACCAAGGGCGGCCCAAATCTCGCGGCAACTTGGTGACGGATTTTCTCTGTTCGAAAGCTTCGGCCGAGAGCTGGGCCGACTCGGTGCTAGGGGAGTTTGATCTCTATGGCGGGTTTAATCTGCTGATTTACGATGGCGAGCAACTGCTCTATCTAAATAACTTTAATAACCAGGTGCGCAGCCTGGAGCCGGGCATTTATGCCCTGAGTAACCACCTACTCGACAGCCCCTGGCCGAAGGTGGACTACGCCCGGCAACAGCTGACAGAGACATTGAGTCAGACAGGCAGCGATCATCAGATGCTTGGAGACCTACTGGGCCTATTAGAGAAAAACCAAACCTATCCGGATCACCTACTGCCGAATACCGGTGTGCCAGCAGACTGGGAAAAGCGCCTGTCGTCGGCGTTTATTGTTGCCGAAGATTACGGCACCAGGGCATCAACCTCAATTGTTCTATCCAACTCGGGCAGTCATATTGCCGAACAGACTTACATTAAAGGCGTTGCAGGGCAGAGTGAAATATTTACTTTTTAACGCCGCCTGAAAAGCCCGCTTTCTCATTAAGCTCGGCCGGACGGTAGAGTTTAGCCAGCTCTGGTCTACTGAGAGCATCAGACAGCAACTGTGAAACAGAACCCGCATCAGACATGCGCAGAGCACGTTTAGCCAAACTGCGGGCCTCGGCTTTCGAGACCTGGCTGAGCATAGATTTCACTTTCAGCAAGCTGTTGGCACTCATGGATAAATGGTCGTAACCCAATCCCATCAGCATGACCACAGACAGAGGGTCACCAGCCATCTCGCCACAGACACTGATCTGGCAATTCACCGCGTCGGCCTGTTCAATAATACTTTTTAGGGCACGTAAAACGGCGGGATGCAGCGAGTGATAAAGATCTGCCACCCGGGGATTGTTGCGATCAACAGCAAGCAGATACTGAGTTAAATCGTTGGTGCCCACGGAAAGGAAATCCACCCGTCGACCTATCTCTTTCACTTGATAGACGGCTGCTGGAACTTCAATCATCGCTCCAATGGCGGGTTTCTCCAGTTGATAGCCTTCCTCTTGCATAAGCTCACGATAGGCTCGGTCGATGAGCTCCATGGCGCTGTCGAGTTCTGGCACGCTGCTGATCATGGGCAGCATGATACGCAGATTATTGAGCCCTTCACTGGCGCGCAACATGGCGCGAATCTGAATCAGAAAAATCTCTGGATGATCGAGGGAGATGCGGATGCCGCGCCAGCCAAGAAACGGATTTTCCTCTTCGATAGGGAAATAGGGCAGCGCTTTATCGCCGCCGATATCCAGAGTTCGCATGGTCACGGGATTGGGGGCAAAAGCCTGCAACTGCTCGCGATAGATTTCGGTTTGCTCGTCTTCCGTAGGAAAACTCGAACGCATAAAAAATGGAATTTCGGTGCGATAGAGACCCACACCCTCGGCGCTGCTTTTTAAGGCCAGGGCAATATCCTGACGCAGGCCGGTATTGATCCATAGGGCCACGGAAAATCCGTCCGGAGTAACGCAGGGAATATCACGGAGTTTTTCAAGATCCTTGGACAGCAGCTTCTCTTCGCGCTGACGGTGTAGGTAGGCACGACGCATACTGCGAGTCGCACGGCTGATCACATCACCGCTAAAACCATCAATAATTAATTCATGGCCCTCCATCTCGGTCCAGGGCAAATCCACCGCGCCCATCACTGTGGGCACGCCCAGGGCGCGACCAACAATCGCCATATGGGAGTTGCTAGACCCTTTAACCGAGACAATGCCCACCAAGCGGTCTATGGGAATATCCGCCAGAGCCGAGGCCGACAGATCTTCGCCAACCAAAATAATACGTCTCGGCAGGGGCTGGGTGTTTTGTTGATTGCGCTGCAGGTAACCCAGCACACGACGACCTAAATCATTGACGTCGGCGGCGCGCTCTCGAAGATAGGGATCGTCCATTTTGCGGAAAGTGCGCACATGCTTAAGGATCACCGAACTCCAGGCGCTCTGCGCAGCCTGACCGTCAACAATCGCCGCGATCACTTCGCCACCCAGGGAATGGTCATCAAGCATGCGACTATAAACATCAAATAGCGCGATCTCTTCCGAGCTCAGCTTGCCCTCGAGCCCCTTGCTGAGATTACGCATATCGTCTTTGGCGGACTCCAGTGCGGTGCGGAAGATTCCAATCTCGGCAGGAATGTCTGCGGCAAAGCGCTCGGGAACAGATTTGAGATCTGCAGTCGGGGCAACCAATACAACCCGGCCAATACCTACACCAGGTGAACTGGGAATACCGCGAAATAACGCTTCGCGAAGTCTCTCACCCCCAGCTGAAGCCAATTGACGCAGTGCACCTGTGGCTTCTGCATGGGCAATAGCGCCAGATAGCTGGGCGCAGACAGTGACCACGAAGGCTTCTTCTTCACTCTCAAAACGTCTCTGAGTTTCCTGCTGCAGCACTAGGATACCGAGGACCTTGCGGTGATGAATTATTGGCACACCCAAAAAGGAGTGAAAAGGGCTCTCGCCAGTCTCTTCGAAATAGGCAAAGTTCGGGTGCTTGTCGGCATCTTTTAAATTAAGCGGTTCTTCTCGAGCGGCAACCAGACCCACCAGACCCTCGCGCATGGCTAAACGGACATTGCCAATGGACTCTTGGCGCAGACCTTCGGTGGCCATAAGCACGTAGCGCTGATCGGACTCGTCGAATAGGTAGACCGAACAGACTCCAGCCTGCATGGCCGAGCGCACTTCTTTGACGATAATTGTCAGCACCTCGCCAAGACTGCGGGCACTGTTCACTTCCTGCACTATATTGCGCAGCGACGCCAACATAGCTAGAGGTCCTTAGAGAATGAATGCTGCAAGCGGGCATTGCCGGAGGAGAATTCCTGCAATGCATTGCGGTAAATAGTGCGCTTAAAGGAGATAACTGAATTGACTGGATACCAGTAGTTAACCCATTGCCAATCATCGAATTCGGGCGTGCCGCTGGTATCAAACCGAATACTTGCAGGATCACAGGTCATCTGCAGATAAAACCAGCGTTGTTTTTGGCCGATACACAGAGGCTTGGAGTGTTTGCGCTGCATCTGCTCGGGAATGTTGTAACGCAACCAGCGCTTGGAACGCTGGAGGATTTTGACATCATCAGACTTGAGGCCGACCTCTTCATAGAGTTCGCGATAGAGCGCATCCTCCACAGACTCGCCGTGATCTATTCCGCCCTGAGGAAACTGCCAAGCCTGCTGGCCCACCCGTTTTGCCCAGAATAGACGACCATTGCCATCACCTATAACAATAGCGACGTTGGAGCGATAACCATCCTTATCAACCAATTCAATTACACCCTTTTATGCAAGCAAAAACGCCGAAGCATTGTTCCATAGTCTGCCGGTATCGGCAATTTTCTCTTGAGACAACCATGCGCTATGGTTATCCTCTCGGGCTAAAACCCAATTGGACTCTAAGTTATGGCACTGGCTATTTTCGACCTCGACAACACATTGATCTCTGGTGACAGTGATCACAGCTGGGGCGAATTTTTAGTCTCTGAGCAACTTGTTGATGCCCAGCAGTTCAAGAAAGCGAATGATCAATTCTACGCTGATTACGTCGCCGGTAGTTTGGATATTTTTGCCTATCTTGAATTTTCTTTGCAGCCTTTGACTGAAATGTCCATGACAGAACTGGCAGAATTGCATAAACGTTTTATGCAGCAGGTCATTGCACCCATGCAACTGGCGAAAGCTCAGGCTCTGCTGCAACAGCACCGCGACGTCGGCGACCGACTGCTGATAATCACCGCCACCAATCGCTTTATTGTCGAGCCAATCTGCCACAGCCTCGGCGTAAACGAGCTGTTAGCCACCGACCCGCAAATCGTCGACGGTCGCTACAATGGTAAAATCGATGGGGTTCCAACCTATCAAGAGGGCAAGGTGGTGCGACTTAATGCCTGGCTTAAAGAACAGAACGAGACACTTGAAGATAGTTGGTTTTACAGTGACTCGATCAATGACCTACCACTGCTGCTGGAAGTTGACCATGCGGTGGCTGTAGATCCCTGCCCAGCGTTGCAAATAGTAGCTGAAGAAAAAAACTGGCAGATTATCTCGCTGCGGGATTAAAAATCCCTCGAGTAATAGCTCCGAGTAAAACATTCCAATAAGGCACAAAAAAACCCCGACCATTTAAAGCCGGGGTTTTTTGTGGTGGTCTGGATGGCGGACATTCTGCCTGGCCAACTGCCCACCATTTTTCTCTTGAACTTATTCTTCTACAGCGGCAGCGTAAGCTTCGGCGTCCATCAGGTCACTCATGCTGGCGACATCTGTGGGCATAACACGAAATAACCAGCCATCGCCATAAGGAGAGCTATTAACCGTTTCTGGCTCATCTTCAAGGGCCGGGTTAATTTCTGTTACATCACCGGTAACCGGCGAATATATATCCGAGGCCGCTTTAACCGATTCGATCACGGCAACTTCAGCACCGGCGTCAACATGGGCACCCACTTCGGGCAGCTCTATGTAGACCACATCGCCCAGCGCATCCTGTGCGTGATCGGTAATCCCGACAACAACGCTGCCGTCGCTTTCCAATCTAGTCCACTCGTGACTGCTGGCGTATTTCAATTCTGCTGGAAACTCGCTCATTAAGTTCTCTCCTGAAACGCTTCAATAAGATTAATAAAACCAAGACCATGTTTAAGACGGTCTTTAAGACCATAGTCTTCAAACCGGCATTTTACTGATGAACAGGCAGAAAGATAAAGATATTTTCATAACTAATGACCACAAGATTTAAAAGTGTAAAATACCGGCCTTCAAAAAGGACCTCGCGCCAGCGCCCAACATTATTACAGGAGTTGCTTTATGCAGCACATGTCTTCGACCATCAGATCATTCTTTGGCCTACTTTTACTCTCATCATCTGCAGCCATCGCCGATCAACTAGCATTGACCAATGGCGATGTTATCAACGGAACAATGCAGGAAAAAACTGAGGATCAGGTACTTTGGTTATCGGATAATTTTGGCTTGTTGGCCATAGACAAGGCACGCATTGCGACCCTTAATGGCGCGACTCTGGATGCGCCCACTACAGTACTATTTAGCAATACCTACCATGGCGATCTGTCCTTTACTGGCGGCTATTCCAGCGGCAATATCAAACGTGAAGACTGGGATCTCGACGGCGATGTGGAGTGGCGGCACGGTGATTTTCGCCATAGCTCTGAAATCAATTTTGAAAGTCACAGCCTCGACGACTCAAGACCAGCCGAGCAATATGACCTAGGCTACAGCGTCGATTGGTTTTTTCAGGATAAGTGGTTCTGGAGCAATGCCCTATCCTGGGGAGCTAATGATGATCGCTCGATCGATCAGTTCTACTCCGTAGGTAGCGCAATAGGTCGCCAGTTTTGGGATTCGGAAATTACCTCTCTCTCGGCCGAGACCGGTTTGCTGTGGATCAGTGAAGACCTTAAAGATCAGACCAGCGATCGCCGACTGACCTGGAGCTGGGCGGCAGACTATCGACGTATGCTGGGCAACAACATGGAAATTTTCCACCGCCATGGACTGTTGGTAGCCCTGACAGATATGAGTGATTCGGAACTCAATGCGGACATCGGGTTAAAGGTGCCGGTCGTGGCAAATCTGTTTACCGAGCTCAAGCTGGAATGGACCTATGATAATCAGCCACCACTAGGGACGCGCTCTTCTGATAGCCAGCTGACCATAGGGGTTAATTACAGCTGGTAGCTCTCGTAGCTGGACGTTAATCGCTAGCGCATCAATTGAATCGGCGGTTCCTGTAACGCGGCAAACTGCTCGCGCAGCTGCAGAATATGCTCGCTCCAGTAACGGGGAGTGTTGAACCAGGTAAAGGCCCGGGGGAAAGCCGGGTCGGTCCAGCGCTTGGCGATCCAGGCGCTGTGATGCATGATCCGCAATGTGCGCATCACCTCGATAAGTCTGAGTTCACGGACATCGAAGTCATAAAACTCGCTATAACCTTCCACTAGCTCTGCGATCTGCAGGGTCTGCTCCTGGCGATCACCTGACAACAGCATCCATAAATCTTGGATCGCTGGCGCCATGCGCGCATCGTCAAAATCGACAAAATGGGGATTGTCATCACGCCAAAGAATATTTCCTGAGTGGCAGTCGCCATGAACACGAATATGATTAATCTCGCCATAATCCGCGAGAATTTCCTCAACCTTCTTCATGATATCCAGTGCTAGAGAATCATAAGCCGGACGCAGGCCCTCAGGAATAAACTGCTCGCTGATCAACTTGTAGGAATTCCAGCCAAAGGCTTTGCTATCTAACTTAGGCCGATATTTAAACGGCTTAGTAGCGCCAATACCGTGGATACGTCCCATCAATCGGCCAAGAATAAAGAGATTGTCGAGGTTATCCAGCTCTGGCGCACGACCGCCCTTGCGCTGAAAAAGGGCAAAACTAAAGCCGCCAAATTCACTCAGACTATTGCCCTCAGCGTTGCACCATGGCGGTACCACAGGCAATTCTTGATCCACCAACTGAAAGCAAAATTCATGCTCCTCAAGGATTTGCTCGCGACTCCAGCGATCCGGACGATAGAACTTGGCAATCATCGGCGTCTCGTCTTCGATGCCCACCTGATAGACACGGTTTTCATAGCTGTTAAGTGCCAGCAGGCGCCCATCACTGACAAAACCGGCACTTTCAACGGCGTCGATCAGTAAGTCGGGGCTAAGACTATCAAAAGGATGAGCATTCGAATCGGACATTGGGGCAACCATTAACTAAGTTGCGTGGAGTTTACACTGATGAGTTCAGTCCGGAGAGACTTTTGAACGCAGGGACTTCTGCTTGCCATGTTGGGTCTTTTTATCCATGCGCCGACGCTGGGAACCTTTGGTCGGCTTAGTCGGCCTGCGAACCTTTGGTGTGTAGCTCACTTCAACCAGTAGCTGAACTAGTCGATCCAAGGCTTCCTGGCGATTTTTTTCCTGACTACGGGTAGTTTGCGCCTTGATAACAATCACACCGTCTTTCGAAATGCGCTGATCGCTGAGCTTTAACAGGCGCTGCTTAAATAATGCAGGCAGGGATGACTGTCTTACATCAAAGCGCAGATGAATCGCCGAAGAGACTTTGTTGACATTCTGGCCGCCAGGACCCTGCGAGCGCACCGCCGACAGCTCAATCTCGCTATCGGGAATCGATACTCCAGCAGTGACATACAACATGGCTAGGCAGTGGCCTCAATAAATTCAAAGCGAGCAACAGTTTTACCCTCAAGCTCAAGGGTTTCCATAAACATGTTCAGGGGGCGAACCCAGAGATTGAAATCCCCATAGAGTGTTTTATAAACTGCCATCATTTCCTCTGTCTCACTGTGCTGAGCTACGCCAATTACTTCGTAGAGGTTACCTTTGTAGTGCTTGTAAATTCCTGGGGCCAATTTCATATTAAGGTTTTTCTTTTATAGTAGTGGATAGATTAATTTTATTCGACAGACTCAATTGCAGCTCATCACCCAGCGCCAAAGGTCCAACCCCAGCGGGGGTGCCTGTAAGCACAATGTCGCCTGGCTGTAGTGTGAAGAACTGACTGATATAGGCCAACAGCGGCAACACAGGTGTCAACATATCGACACTGTTGCCATCCTGTTTTAATTGACCGTTTTGACGCAGCTGAAACTGCTGACTCTGCAACTGGTCCACTGGCACTGTAACAAAGGCGGATGTGGGGCATGCGCCATCAAAGGCCTTGGCTTTTTCCCAGGGCAGACTTTTCTGTTTCAACTCCGCCTGCAAATCACGCAGGGTTAAATCCAGAGCAATACCAATACCCGCAATGGCATCAGCTGCCTGCCGCTCAGAACAACTGCTTAGAGGCTGGCCAATTAAAATGGCCATCTCTGCCTCAAAGTGACAGGCGCCCCAAGCGGTTGGAACTACCACCGGCCCATCTAGCGTGACCAGCGCGGTGCTCGGCTTAATAAATAGTACCGGCTCGGTGGGGATGGGATTATTTAGCTCTTTGGCATGGTCGGCAT
>Ga0209532_1000558_pt1 | contig 31898 bp, 32 predicted proteins | sample COG_02_FD_184746 | JGI IMG/M metagenome (GOLD analysis project Ga0209532, IMG submission 184746) | Pelagic Microbial community sample from North Sea - COGITO 998_met_02 (SPAdes) (version 2) | ecosystem: Environmental > Aquatic > Marine > Neritic zone/Coastal water | place: Helgoland, sampling... | reverse complement strand
AAGTTCGTCCGAACTCATTGAATTGTACGAGCATATGAATGCCATTACAAAAAAGAGAACAGGTCCAGCTACCATCAGTCCTAGTGAGTTGTTTACCTTGCTAAAATATCCGGATAGCGCATTTAATTTCTTGAATGATAGAAAGGTTCCAGTGAATGACTTGGAATCCTTTAAGAAAAGAATAACGGGTTGATGCTACAATTGTACACCGGTGGCCCTATTTTTGCGGTCGGATTGATTAAAATTGATAAATGACTGATTCGTTCATCGCAGTATCAAAAGAACCCCGCTGGATGCGCCCTTTAGGAGTAGTAATGCTTCTTCCAGGTCTCATTGCGCTCATTCCTTTTAAGGCAGATTATTTACAGATGTGGGATACTCCATTGTTCATACTAGCCGGTGTAGGAGCGCTTCTCTTACTTCGTGCAGCTCAGAAGATTGGTTGGCGATTGAACTTAGAGGATAATATTCTTTATTACCAGAAGTTTAATCTCTACAGTAATTGGAAAAAGCGCCGTTCGCAAGAATTTGCATTGTCCTTAGATAAAGTAACGAAGGTTGAATTTGAAGGAAAGGAAGTCGTGATCTCGTACAATCCATCTAAAAAGCTACGCTTCAAGGCGACAGGTATGGACAGTCTTTCGCAGAATAAACTAGACCGCTTAGTTCGTGAGGTCAACTCACGGGTTAAATAAGGCTACCTTCTTATGCGCAAAAGCCTACTTATCGCTGTTGATTTTGACGGAACCGTTGTTGAGGATAAATACCCCGGTGTAGGAAAAGCAAAGCCTTTTGCGATAGAAACCCTCAAGATGCTTCAAAGCGACGGACATCGCCTCATCTTATGGACGTACCGTCACGGTTCTAAACTTAACGATGCTGTTCGGTTTATGGAGGATAATGGGGTCCCTCCTTATGCGGTGAACCGCAGTTACCCGGAGGAAGAGGCGCACCCTTCAGATGTTTCCAGAAAAATTCATGCAGATCTGTTTATTGACGACCGAAACTTCGGTGGATTTCCGGGGTGGGGGGAGATTTATCAGAAACTGAATAAAGAAGGGCAAGCGCCTACTAAGGCAAAAAAAAGCTGGTTTGGACGCCGCAGGTAGCCACGATAATTTCTAATAAATTCACTTTTAGTGGTTTGCTAAACCTAGCATCAGCTCCTCGTGTATCTTACTTCCATCCATTAAGCCGTATTTTACCCTCGAAAAGAAATCATGGCAACTTGGTTAGGAATCTCCAAACTTTAGTAAATTGCATTGGCTTCTCGGAGCAACCAAACCAACCAAATAGAACCTGCTGACTCATGCTTCCAAAGCAATGTCATGACAACACTCAAGAGACTAATAGCTTTTGGTACGTGTTGTATACAAAACCGCGCCACGAGAAAAAATTGGCGAATCGTCTTTGTTCAGAAGGTTGGACAGTGTATTGCCCATTACGAAAGACCACGAAACAGTGGAGTGATCGTAAAAAAGTGGTTGAAGAAGCCTTATTCCCAAGTTTTATTTTCATTCAATGCGAAGCGCATGTACGGGACCAAGTCTTCGTACACGCCTCTGCCGTGCGCTACCTATATTGGTTAAGAAAACCGGCGGTTGTGCGCGCTGAAGAGATTGCCTCTATTCGTCATTGGATGGGGGAAGTGAATCACTCGTTCGTAAATATAGAATCCATTCCAGTGGGTGCGAAAGTTCGTTTGGGCGCAGGTCCACTTATGGGCACATTAGGAAAAGTACAAGAACATAGAGGTGGCCAGGTAACCATAGTACTTGAGCAACTGGGCATACAAGTGCGCGTTCAAGCGCAAGAAACCCCTTTACTACCCGCATAGGCAGCTAAAGGACATATATTTAATGGTCTAAGGATTCGTGACTCGGTTGAAAACAGACTGGGACTCACTGCGGCGAAGCCGTGCCAAGACCTACCTTTGAATCTTACCAAAGTGAAAGAAATGAAACTACTACAACTAGCCATTGCCGTCTTAATCATTGGCTCCGCAACTAGCTGTGTCCCGGTTAAAAAGATGATCTACCTTCAAAGTGAAGAGGACATCACGGAAAAAGTCTTCGAATATCAGAAGCAAGAATACAAGCTCCAGGTTAATGACATCCTCGACGTTCAAATCCGCTCTATGAATGAGGAAGCCAATAAGCTTTTCTCTATCCAGAGCGCACAAGGTCAACAAGCGATGCAGGCTGGCGTTCAAAGTGGTGGAGATCTGTATTACATGACTGGTTTTACTGTCAATGCGAACGGCGCTATCGAACTTCCTTACATAGGGGAGGTAAGTGTTAAAGGCAAAACATTAGAAGAAGCAAAAGTTGCCATTGATGAGCAAGTAGCTAGATTCTTTAAAACGTATTATCTCCAAGTCAAACTCGGAGGTATTCGCTATGCAACGCTTGGAGAGTTTAACAGAAGCGGAAAACAGGTTATCTTACAAAATCAAGCGACCATTTATGAAGCTATTGCAGCGGCAGGAGACTTGGGCCCATTAGCTAAACGCGATGAGATACGCTTAATTCGTCAGTACCCAGGGGGCACGAAGATTCATACGATTAATCTTTTGGACCAAAGTATCATTGGAAGTCCATATTATTTTATTCAACCAAATGATGTTCTGTATGCAGAACCATTGCCACAGAAGTCCTACGGCTTTGGCGTGACGGGTGCCCAAACTATTACCACACTGGTTAGCGCATTGAGCAGCTCTCTAGCGCTTTATTTAACGATTATCTCTTTAGGACAATAACAGATGGAACAAGGATTTAACAATAATTTCCAAGGAGAGGAGCAGGGTATAGATATAAAAGAGATGCTCTATAAAATTCTAGGGTTTTGGCACTTTGTAGTCAGCGGTGCGATTATGGGATTGGTTATTGCCATGCTTTTCAATAGATATGCTAGAAATGTTTACGAAATATCAACAGCTTTGACCGTAGAAAAGGCTGAAAATGCACTTGGAAACTCAGGAGTTTCACTTGCGTTCAACTGGGGCGCTAGTAATGCATTGGAAAGTAAACAAGCTGTAATTAAAAGCTACACACTTCATGACAGTGTCGCACAAAATCTTGGATGGGAAGTAAGCTACTTCTCGCTTAGTAGACTGGCCGAGACTGAGCAATACAAAAAGGGCCCTTTCCGTGTTGAATTTGATAAAAATTATTTTCAACCCATTGGTGTGCGCTTTAAAATTTCGCTTGATAGCGAACGACTCTCAATAGTCCCCGAAGACGAAAACTGGTCCGGAAGAATTTATAATTTTGTAGATAGGATAACACGTTTAGCGGAAGATTTTCAGCTTCCTTCGGGGTCATATGAATACGGCCAATGGATTACAGGAAGTAATTACCGTTTTAGAGTTTTTGCTCAAAAGGAAGATCTTAAGGAAACCACTGCTCTATTCCAATTCAATTCGTACGATGACATTGCGAAGTCTAATTTAAAAACGATTCGTACTTTCACTGGAGAAGAAAGAGGTACAAAAATGTTGTTTATATCTGCCCAAGGGCATGAGCCAGAGAAAATAGTTGACCTATTGAATGCAGTGACTAATGAACTTCGAAAATTTGAAATGTCCAAAAAGAGTGAGCAGGCAACAAATACTATTCAATTCATAGATAGCCAATTGGCGGAAATATTAATTAGTCTTAATATTTCGGAGGAAAAATTGCGGAATTTTCGAGCTGAAAACCTAATTGTTGATTTTGGGGAGGAGAGTACTCATCTTTTAGAGCAGTTTGTTGATATTCAGGAAAGCTATACAAGACTAAATGTATTGAAAAACCATTATCGTTATATTCTTGACTTTTTAGACTCTGATGCTACCGTCAGTCAGCTTTCGTTTCCATCACTCTCAAATTTTGATGATGAGCTAATCATTCAATTAGTTGACCAGCTGATAAAACTTTCAACTTCTTTGGATGCCTATCGTTATTCACTATCGCCCAAAAATCCAGCTATCGAGCAGTTGGAAAATCAAATAATTTATACAAAAAAGAGTTTAAAACAGAGCGCTAAAAATGCTCTATCTCATACGCTAATCATGGAGGAAGACTTGAGCCTGCGAAAATCTAATATTCAGGAACAAATAGCGAATCTCCCGGCAGTTGAGCAAAATCTTTTCAATATTCAACGTCATTATGAAATTATTGGTCGTCAATACGAACTCCTTTTACAGAAGCGAGCTGAAGCTGGCATTCTTAGAGCCAGTAATTTACCAGATACCCAAATAATTGATAAAGCACGATTTATTGGTCAATCTCCAATTGGCCCTAACAGAAGACGAAATCTCTCTTTAGGACTAATCTTGGGTATGCTCTTCCCAATCGCTTTTGTAGTGGTGAAAGATTTGTTGAATAACAAAATTATGGGAAAAAAGGATATTGAAAGCCAAACCAAAATCCCACTGCTTGGTGTCTTGGGACATTCTAAATGGAATGATAACCTTGTCGTCTTTTCCAAACCTAAGAGTTCCGTTTCAGAGGCTTTTAGAGCACTTAGATCGAATCTAAACTTCTTACTAAAGCCGGTTGAAAGTGGCGGTCAAATAGTCTTAGTTACTTCTTCAATAGGTGGTGAGGGGAAAACCTTTACGGCCATAAACCTTGCTTCTGTACTAGCGCTCAGTGGGAAGAAAACGTGCCTTGTAGGTCTAGATCTTAGAAAGCCGAAAATCTTCAATGACTTTGGACTTCCAAACGATCGCGGCATTTCAACCTTGCTAAGTAATCAAGGTGATGAGCTAAACGATATCATTCAATTTTCTGGAAAAGAAAACCTTGATGTTATTTCTGCCGGTCCGGTTCCTCCTAATCCTTCAGAATTGTTAGAGCAGAATTCTTTCAAAGCTATGCTTATTGAGCTCAGGACTAAATATGACTATGTTGTTTTGGATACACCGCCTATGGGACTAGTAACTGATTCCCTTCAAATTATTCCGCAAGTGGATGGCACTATCTATGTGAGCCGATTCAATTACACCCAAAAGGAGTTGTTAGGCTTCGTAAACCAGCAATACGAAGATAAAAAAGTTGAACGCATAGGAATTGCATTGAACGATATTAGTAGCCAAGTTGGCTACGGCTACGGCTACGGCTACGGCTACGGCTACGGCTACGGCTACGGCTACGGCTACGGCTACGGCTATTATCAAGACGAAGCTTAAAACGAAAATCAATAAAATGAGCAAACTAGAAAACCCACGCATTGCAGTTATAGGACTTGGTTATGTAGGCCTACCTTTAGCAGTTGAATTTGGAAAGATTTATCCCACAGTAGGTTTAGATATTAATGCAAAAAGAGTCCAACAGCTAGCAGAAGGTCATGATAATACCTTAGAAGTAGATGATGATGACTTAAGGTCCGTTATCTGTTGTGATACTTTGACTGCTGAAATAAAAGGACAAGGCCTATATTGCACAACCGCTGTAGAAGATATTGCATCTTCAAACTTTTATATTGTTACCGTACCAACACCTACGGACAAGCACAAGCGCCCAGTGCTTACACCGCTTATTAAAGCCTCAGAAGCTATAGGCAAAGTTCTTAAGAAGGGTGACTATGTGGTTTACGAGAGCACCGTCTACCCTGGTGTGACCGAAGATGAATGTGTACCTATTTTAGAAAAAATCTCCGGGCTAAATTTGAATATCGATTTCTTTGTCGGATATTCTCCAGAAAGAATTAACCCTGGGGATAAAGAACGAACAGTTACCAAAATTCTAAAGGTGACTTCAGGTTCAACTGCAGAGGCTGCCAAGGTAATAGATGAACTTTATAAGAAAGTAATCACTGCAGGAACCCATCTAGCCCCATCAATTAAAGTAGCCGAGGCGGCAAAGGTAATTGAGAATAGTCAGCGAGATATCAATATTGCCTTTGTCAATGAACTTGCCAAGATTTTCAACAAGCTAGATATCGACACTCATGCCGTACTCGATGCTGCAGGGACTAAATGGAATTTCTTGCCGTTTAAGCCGGGCCTTGTAGGCGGTCATTGTATTGGCGTAGACCCGTATTACCTTGCTCAGAAAGCACAAGAAGCTGGGTATCATCCAGAAATAATCTTATCGGGGCGTCGTTTGAATGATGATATGGGCAGGTATGTAGGAGCTGAGGTTGTGAAGCTGATGATGAAGCATTCTTTACCCGTTGTAGGTTCCAATATGTTAATGCTTGGTATTACATTTAAAGAGAACTGTCCGGATATTCGAAATACACGGGCTATAGATGTTTATGAAGAGCTTAAGTCTTATAACGCCAATATTGATGTATTCGATCCATGGGCAAATGAAAGCGAAGTTGAGAAGGAGTTAGAGTTTAGATTATTACGCAAGATTCCGAAAAAAAAATATCATTCCATTATTTTGACGGTTGCACATACTGCTTTTTTCAACTTAGACTTACGTAAATATTTAAGAACAGATGGTGTTATTTATGATGTGAAAGGGATATTACCTATTGATATCATTCAAGGCCGATTATAAAGCAAAATAGATGAAGAGAGCATTAGTTACCGGAGTCACCGGCCAAGACGGCGCGTATTTAGTCGAGTTACTATTAAAAAAAGGTTACAAAGTATTGGGATTAAAGCGAAGATCATCCCTTTTTAATACTGGGAGAATAGATCATCTTTTTCCAAAGACCCGAAAAGAAAAATCAAACTTTTCATACGCATATACTGACCTTACAGACACTTCCAATATTATTAGATTAATTCAGGAATTCCAACCAGACGAAATTTATAATCTTGCAGCTCAAAGTCATGTGAAGGTAAGTTTTGATACACCTGAGTATACTGCAAATGCCGACGGAATAGGGACATTAAGAATCTTGGAAGCGGTTAGGATATTGGGTCTTGAAAGTAAAACAAAGATATATCAAGCATCAACAAGTGAATTGTATGGGAAAGTCCAGCAAATACCCCAAAATGAAACCACTCCTTTTTATCCCCGAAGTCCTTATGCGGCAGCGAAACTCTATGCGTATTGGATTACTGTAAATTACAGAGAGGCTTATGGAATGTTTGCATGCAATGGCATCTTATTTAATCATGAGTCGCCGTTGCGTGGAGAAACGTTTGTAACGCGCAAAATTACAAGGGCCTCAGCCAATATCTCATTAGGTTATCAAAACAAACTTTATCTGGGAAATTTGAATTCAAAACGTGACTGGGGGCATGCAAAAGATTATGTTGAGGCTATGTATTTGATGCTCCAACACCCCACACCTGAAGATTTTGTAATTGCATCAGGGGAAACAACTACTGTAAGAGAATTTTGTAGTAAAGTTTTTTTGTGTTTGGGTATAAATTTAGAGTTTAATGGCGAAGGAATAATGGAGGTAGGAAAGATAGCTTCAATAGATGAAAACCTATTCGAAAGCAAGGTAGGCGTAAAACCTAGACATTTAAAGTTAGGGGATGTCCTTATTGAAGTAGACCCTTTTTATTTCCGTCCTACTGAAGTCGATATTTTGATTGGCGATGCATCCAAGGCAAAGCATCTTTTAGGGTGGGAGCCAAAATATGACCTTGATATGTTAGTAAATGAAATGATTACTAACGATATAGACTTAATGAAAAAAAATCATTTCCTCAGAGAGTCTGGTTTTGAAGTTAAGGCACACATAGAGGACGTCCTTTAAATCAAAAGAATAAATATTTATGTCGTATAAAGATTTTGAAGTTACCAGAGGGAAAATACTAAAAGATGTATTAGTCTTTAAACCAGAAGTTTTCTGGGATGATCGTGGCAATATTTACACTACTTATAATGAAGATTTTTATCTAGAGTACTTGCCGTTAGGGTTAAAATTTAAACATGATAAGTTTGCTTTCAATCATAACAATGTCTTGAGAGGCTTACATGGCGATAGTAAGACCTGGAAGCTTGTTTCCTGCGTGCATGGCAAGATTTATGAAGTTGTAGTTGATATGCGCCCCGACAGTCCAAATTACATGATTTGGGAGGCTTTTGACCTTGATAGTGCTAACTACCAGCAGGTTTTAATTCCTCCCGGATTCGTAAATGGATATTATGTCTTATCCGAAAATGCTCTATTCCATTATAAATTAGCGTATGAGGGGGCTTATGTAGATGCTGCCGAACAGAAAACACTACTTTGGAATGATAAAAATCTTAAAATTAATTGGCCGTGTAAAAACCCAATTCTTCAATCACGTGATAAAAAATTGAGATGAGAAAAACTTCAAAAAAATTGGCAATCAATGGTGGAACGCCTGTTTCTGAGGATAAAATATTAATCCACAAGCCATGCTTGGAGGAAGATGATTTTCGGGCTGTCGACAAAGCGATGCGTACCACTTTCATTTCCGGCGATGGTCCAGAGTGTCGAAAATTTGAAGAAGATCTAGCGTCCTATTTAGGAGTTAAGCATGTTTTGTTTGTTAATTCTGCTACATCCGCTCTGGAGTTAGCATTCAGAACCAAAGGATTCGCAGCTGGTTCAGAAGTGATAATACCGGATTTCACTTACACCTCCTCAGCTTTAGGCGCTGCCTACAATAATTTGAAAATTGTCCTAGCCGACGTGAGACCCGATAATGGAAGTATAGATGTAGGTAAACTTGAATCCTATATTACAAAAAGGACCGTTGCAATTGTAGCTGTTGATTACGCGGGGATTCCGGCAGATATGGATTCTATTCAAGCCATTGCAGATAAGTATGACTTATTTGTGGTACACGATACGGCGCAATCAATCGGCTCCTCTTATAAAGGGAGGAAAGTTGGTACCTTTGGAGACGTTTCGACTTTTAGTTTTCACGGTACAAAAAATTTAACAACAGGAGAAGGTGGTGCATTTGTGACGAATGACGATACCCTAGCGGATTTAGCAAGGATTCAAAGAGAGAAAGGTACGGATAAATATTCTTTTTTGACCGACAATATCACACGTGGTTATTATCAATATGTAGATATAGGAATGTCATATGTGCAATCTAATATAAATGGAGCTCTTGGTATTACTCAGCTAACAAAACTAGACAAACTGAATGACCGCAGGCGACAAATAGCAGATTTATACATGGGAGCATTGAAAGATATAGAGGAAATTGATTTTCTTCATTTTGATAGTTATGTTGATCATAATTGGCATCTGTTTGGAATTTTGGTGCCCCCTGCAGAACGTTTTTGGATTATGGATGCATTGCGGGCAGAGGGTGTAATGTCGAACGTTCATTACACGCCGCTTCATCAAAACAAATATTATAACCATTTAGGTGATGATGGCGATTTCCCAGGAGCAATGGAGTTCTATAACAGGCTATTAAGAATTCCTATTTATCCAAGTCTCACGAATTTAGAAGTACAAATGGTTATCAAAGCAGTAAAAAAAATATTTACGTAATGTATTCAAATCATGAACTTGCCTTTCGAGTTATTGAGAAAGAAGATCTTGATATACTTAAAGAGATTCATAACGATCAATCCGTCTGGGAAAATTTATTCAATATAGATTTTGTAGATGACAAGAGTCAGGAGTATTGGCTCGAAGGTCTGCACAGAAAGCGCAACGACTTAAGGTTTGTTCTTTGCTTGAGTGAAGATCAAAATGTTGTGGTAGGAAGAGTAAGAATTCAAAACATCAATTTGCATCATAATAATTGCGAAATAGGCCTTGATTTGCATGAGTCCTATAGAGGAAAAGGTTATGGCCTAAAGTGTTATTCTTTGGTGTTAAAGTTTCTTTTTGATGAATACAATATGAACGTGGTTTATCTTAAAGTGGCTGATTTTAACTCACGAGCGAAGGTATTATACAAAAAATTGGGTTTTAAAGAGACAGGTTCATTGCCTAGCTTTTTTTATCGAAAAGGAAAATACTGGGACTATTGTATTATGAGTCTGAAAAAAGATGAATGCCGCCATATATGAAAGTCTTACTACCAAAGTACTTTTGGATTGGAGGAATGATTGATAACATGGAACAATCATTTAAAAATGCTGGGCATGATGTTTTAACATTGAAATTTGCAGCAGAAAGCAACCGAACACTAAAAAATCCGCTGAACCAATTAAAAAAATACAACGAGTTTTCCATTAATAAGAAAATTGAAGAATACAATGCAAGGGTTAAAAAAGAAGCCAAGAGATATAGGCCTGACTTGGTGTTTTTTATGAATAGTGGTAAGCTTACGCCAGATACCGTCCAATTTCTGAACAATGAAGTTGGTGCTAAGGTTGTTTGCTTTTTACCTGACAATCCTTTTGATAGTTCTCGTAGTAAATATACAGCTATGAATTTACCGTGGTGTCACGACATTCTAGTCTGTGAAAAAGAATGGATTAATAATATAAGAAATATTGCGCCATATTCTAAAATTCACAAGGTAATTGTAGGATATAATGAAGAGCACTTTTTTCAGCCAGAATGGAATACAATAAGCGAATTAGAAAAGCAAATATTTGGTTGTGATGTATCCTTTACTGGTGCCGGATATGCAGATCTAGCAGAAGGGGCATATAGATCGATTATTCTGTATCATTTAAGTCAACATTATAATGTTAAAATCTGGAGCAATGATAACTGGTCGTTTAGATTCAAATATCTAGAGGGTTTATCTGACGCATATCAAGGCAGACGATTGAGTCTGCAGGACCTAAGAAAGCTTTATCATCTTTCTAGTATCAATCTTAATATGCCTAGTCCTCAGATACTTTCTACCTTACAGCCAAGAGTTTTTGAGGTTGCAGCTTGTGCTGGTTTTCAAATAGTTGATTATCGTTCTGACATCTTTGAAATTTTTACAAAAGAGGAAATCCCTGTATTTTATAGTATTCCTGATTTAAAAGAGAAAATAGACTTTTATAAGAATAATCCTACTGTAAAAGAGAAGTCTATTCAAGCTTTAAAGTCCAAAGTAATGAAAGATCATACTTGGTCTACAAGGATTAACGAATATTTTGAAATCTTAGATATAACTAATTAGACTATTGCAATAGTTTGAAATACCTTCCCAAACAAATTAGTCTGTTTTGGTTCTTTCTTGTGCTTATGGATAATCCTGGAGGGTTAATTTTTTCCATAGGTATTGAAAGTTCAACAGCTGTAAAGATGTATAGATACGTTTTATTCGCTTTTTCTTTCTTTTATTGGTTTCAAATTCGAAGCCATAGAAATGCGAGGCTAACAAGAAATGAACCAATATATAATCAAATGTTAACGGTGATTTTGGTTTGGTCTTTATTTTATTTTTTAGTGTATGCTGGTTTCAATAGTAACGAGTTATTAGGATTAGCTGATTTATTCGCCAAACATAATGGGATGATAATCGGTATTTCCGCGTTGTTTATCACGGCTCAAGTTGCTTCTGTAGGCTTTTTAAACCGTTTTGTCAATCGATTTACTGTTGTCTTGGTAATAGTTGGCGTTTTGAGTTTAATAACTGCATTTACGAGTCTCAATCTTGTTCAGTTTGATGAGTTTACTAGACACTTCACTTCTGTAAAACGTATCGTATTTGTGGGAGGAAAAATTATCTACTTTATACTTCCTTTAGGTGTGGCGCACATAGCCTTAAATATTGAAAGAGATTATAAAATTTACACTGCTTTTGTTTTAATATTTACAATGATTGTTGTTGCTATTTTGAGAAGATGGATGTTTGCCTTGGTTGAATACTTTGTAATAATCTTTCTAGCTAAGAATTATATACAAAGTTTACCTCTGCTAGCAATAAATAGGAGAGTAACTCAAACTGTTGCTGTCGTCGTGTTATCATTTTTCGTGTTTGTGGGAATAATTCGTAAAGAATATTTTGCCGTTCTAAATGATAGTTTTCAGAATCTGATAAGTTTAGCTCAAGGTGAGAGTGTTGAAGGTACAGCAGATGATACAAGACTTAGTTTAACAAAACAGGAAAGTATGTTGAATGCGTTTGAAGAGAACTTTTACTTTGGCACGGGATATGATGAAAGGTGGTTTAATAATAAGAATGTAAATGATAATTGGGAAGGAGCGGATTATATATTTTTAGGTGTTCTTGGTCAATTTGGAATATTTGGAATAATGATATTTCTGTTTTACTACGTACTCATATTTAAGACCATCATAAACGGCTATAGACTTATGCGTAGAAATTGGCATTGGATTAGAAAAAACAATCAGGACACTTATTATTATGTCATGATTTTTATCGCAACATCAGCTGAATTCATAAGAAATATCTTTGAGTATCCAAATTGGTTTGTTCCTATTTCGGCGAGCTCTTTTGGATATTTATACTTTATATATGGTGGAATGTTAATCGGTACTTACACGGGTCTCAAACTTTTACTTCCGCAGAAAAATGCGAACATTCTAGCAAATAAATTCATAGAATGCTAAAGCAGCGATTTCTTGTTCAATTTGGCTCAGGTGCTTTCTTAAAGTTTTTAGGCATGTGTAGTACCATAATTGTAGCACGGTACGCTGGCCCGGAGGTTTTAGGACAAGTAGCTTATGGTATGGCATATGCCTCACTGTTCACCATGATAACAGGATTATGGGGAACGCCACACATTAAAATTATATCGGAGGGGACCCCAATTGGCGCGGCGATGGGAGTGTTTGTTAGGCTGAAGCTCTTGACTATATTATTATTTCTTGCTTTAGGGTTTTCTTGGGTCCATTTTTTACAAGATATTTTTCTAGAGGTTTCTTTTAGTCCTAAGCAACTAATAATAATCGATTTAAGTTTATTGACAGTAGTTGGTCATCAACTTACAAAGTTTGGCAATACCACATTTCAGGCAAAGATGGAGCAAGTAAAAGCCAATATACCTGATTTAATCAAAGGTATTTTATTCCAGCTTGGACGTGTTTTGGTAGTTCTTTTGGGCTCGGCAGCCGTCGGTTTAATAGCATGGGATTTAGTAACGTCGTTGATTTCTGCCTTGTTTACGTTGAAATTATTACGAAGACTTCCCATTGAGAGATTCAATAAAACACTGGCTATGCACTATTGGTCTTATGCTAAACCGTTAATCTTATTTTCGATTGTAACTGTTTCAGTAAAATTTCTAGATAAAGTTTTATTAAAAGAACTCACGAGTGAAACTGAATTAGGCTTTTACACGGTTGCATTCAGTTTGGGAGGTGGGTTGCTAATGATAAAGAGTCAAATTGGCGTCACGTTTTTTCCATTATTCGCTCGCTTTATTGCAGAAGGTTCTAATGAGCGATTAGCTGATGTGGTGTCGAAATACCTTAATTTGGTTTTGTTCATAGTATTCCCCATAATATCGGGCTTGATTATAGCTTCAAAACAAATTATTATAGTCCTTTATGGAATTCAGTATGAACCAAGTGTGGCTTCGTTCATAATCTTAATAATCTCCTCTTTTGTTACCCTATTAGGTCAGCCTTTTGGTAATATAATTTCGGGAGCTGGCAAATTCTATCAATTAACAACTGTGAACACAATTAAGGCGATTATCTTCTTTATTGCCCTTTACTTCTTGGTGTCTGATGACTTTTTGTCGCTTGGTTCAATTGGATTGTCATTAGCAGTTCTACTTGGCCAAATTGTTGAGTTCATTACCTTTCAAGTGTACGCGTCCCGCATATCTTCTGGTGAGTTTTGGAGAAAGACGCATGTTAAGTCCATACTGATCTTAGTTATATTGTTAACCTCTATGTGGACGCAGTCAATGTTTGGTTTTAGTAACAATTTATGGTCTTTTGTTTTTGCTTTTATAATTACAATAGTCATATTTGTCGTTTTATCATTTAGTGGAGTTATAAATCAAAAATTAATAGATGATTTGAAAGAATTAAAAAGTTTTAAAAAGCTGAAAATTTATACAGCCAAAGAATTTAATAAAAGCTAGAATTATGCTCAAATACAAAAAAGCACTGGTAACCGGGGGCGCCGGTTTTATTGGCAGTCATCTCGTGGAGGAATTGGTGAAATCAGGCGTTTACACTATCAGTGTTGACAATTATTTCGCTGGAAAAAAAGAAAACCTAGCCCATCTAAAGCAGTACGATCATTTTCAGGAGGAGAATTGTGATGTCTTAGATTACGAGCGCTTAGATGAGCTTTTTGATGGGGTTGACGTTGTATTCCATCAGGCTGCCTCAAAAAAGACAATTTGCATAAATAATCCACGATTAGATTTAGAAATCAACGCCAAGGGAACATTTAATTTACTCGAGCTCTCTGTTAAACATGGCGTAAAAAAGTTCGTACATGCTTCTACTGGTTCTGTATATGGAGAGGCTCAGTACCTCCCACAAGATGAAAATCACCCGTTGACGCCAACTTCTTATTACGGATGTAGCAAGCTTGCAGGAGAGAAGTATGTTAAGATCTTCAATCACCTTTATGGTCTGGATACTACGGTACTACGTTACTTCCATATCTATGGTTCAAGACAGGAGTCGAGTGATGTTGGGGGGGTGGTATCAATTTTCTGCAGAAACCTTCTAGAAGGAAAGCCAATGACAATCTTTGGTGATGGGACTCAGCAGCGTTCTTTTTCTCATGTGAAGGATGTGGTTAAGGCGAATCTTGCTGCGGCAGAGATAGAAGGGACTGCAGGAGAAGCGTATAACTGCGCATCTGGAATTAAGGTAACTGTATCAGAGTTAGCTCATCTAGTTGCTAAAAGCCTAAATATTGAGAATCCACAAATAGAGTATGGTCCTTGGACTCCTGGAGATATTAAAGTATTTGATATCGACAATTCAAAGATTTGTGAGACTATGGGACTTGATTTCTTGACTGACTTTGAAAAAGGGCTTCAAGAAACTGTTGATTGGGCAGTAGATTACTTTAAGTCCTAGTAGAGTTACTTTATAAAGTTTACACATCTCATGAAGGTTATAAGCATTATCTCATTTGCTCCGAAGATCAACCTAGATCCTGAGAGGTTTCAGGACATTTATGAGTATACAGAGCACTATGAGAAGAATGTTGGACGGGTACAATACCTTGACGTAGATGAACCAGTAAAGCGGGTTTTCTTCTATGATGAGTTTGCTCTGAATCAGGCAGAAAGACTTGTTCCTTTTTATGATGGTGAAAATGTAGATGTGGAATTATGGCGTCCTTATCGGGATATTAAAGAAGTACATGAAAAGAACATTAATGGAGTCAATTGCAAGCTAATTCCTGCTGTCGTCCAAAAAGATCGCTTTGGTAGAAAGCATACAATTAGTAATCTCATGATAGAGATGCTCAAGAATGAAGTGAGGAAAGGGACTGTTCTTATTACTAATTTCCCTTCGAACTTCACTCAATATGTCCTTGAAGAATTAGGACCAAATGTACCTGTAATAGCTAACAAAAGAGGTTTTTGGTTTGAAAGATTCAAGAGGCAAGATTATAAGACAATCAAGCTCCCTTATCACTTTTTGAAGAAGGGCAAACAGGAAAAGCTATTTAGGAAGCATTATATTGATGCTTATGGGAGCGTGTCCATTACCAAGGAGTTTGAATATCTCGAAAGCCTAGGATTTAAAAACTATTTCTATCATCAGGACGGGGTAGACTTTGACTTTTTTGTTCCTGCAGAAAATAAATACCAGGTCCGAATGGATCTCGGTTTAGAACCGGATAAAATTATTCTTATGTATACAGGAAAATTTTATTCCACTAAAGGAGCGGATAAATTGATAGCTGCTTACAATAATATGCCCAATAGGCAAGAAGTTCAACTGGTTCTCATCGGAGGTGGACAGACTGACGAATACTATCAATATGGTGTTGATAGTGGAGCAATTGTCATTGAAAAAACTAAGCGAGAGAAGCTAATGAAATATTATCAAGCCGCCGATATTTATATTATGCCCATTCCCGAAAGTAATTCAATGCGGACTTTCGGAGGAATAGGTCGCTCTACAATTGAAGCCTTAGCGTGCGGCACACCAGTCATTACAAATCAACTTATGCATTTTGAAGGAACAGAAGAGGAAAGTGATAGAATAGGTTCTCGATATAATGATGAAAACGATATCCATCTAGTCATTAAGAAGGTCTTGAACCAATATCAACACTACTCGAACTGCAGAGAGATTGCCAAGAAATACTATGAAATGGACCGATGTACTTTGAGGCTGAAGTCTAAGGTTGACAGTCTTTTTAACCAATACTACAAATCTTAAAATTGAATCGAATGAGCAGTAATTTCACATACCATGATTATCGCAAAATAGTGAAGGCAGGTATTGATAATGGCTATAAATACCAGTTCTACTGGGAAGAACAAGAGGAAAAGTGCATACTTTTTCGACATGATGTCGATTTTGACCTAGAAGGCGCATTGAGGCAGGCTCAAATAGAATATGATCTCGGTGCTAAGAGTACCTTTTTTATTTTCTTGCGAAGTCCTTTCTACAATGTATTGTCAACACATGGTAAATTAATAATTAAACAAATAATTGCTTTAGGGCACGATATTGGTCTGCATTTCGATGACAATTACAACGAAACAGAAATAGTTTCAGCAATTCGAATGGAAGCAGAGTTCATGGAAAAAGAATTTGGTTACAAGATTCAGGTTGTTTCCTTTCACAGGCCGGGTTTGCTGGCAAAAGGAGATACGAATATCGAACCGTATATTAATGCCTACAGTTTTAATGAAGATAAGGGTTACATGTATGCATCTGATTCAAATACTGAACTGAAAAGTGGTCCATTAGATGAACTTATAAGTGCCAACAATTATCCAAAACTTCAAATTCTCACTCATCCAATTTGGTGGACTGAAGAAGTGATGAATAGAGAGGCGAAAGTCGAAACCTTCATAAAAGGTAATGTAGGTGCATTGAAGCAGTTAACTGAAGATACTCTTTACTGGTATAAGGTATAGAAATTTATGACTCAAAAAATTTCAATTGCTTTAGCAAGTAATAAGAATGTAGGACAGACACTGTTAGAAGCGCTGATAACAGCGGGTTTTGAGATTTCGCTAGTTATCAATCTTCATCCAGAGCATGTTCTCGCAAATAATATAGCGGGATATCAGGATTTAGCACCTTTTGCAAAATCAAAAGGAGTTCCTGTTTATAGACCAAGTAAGTATACGTTAAAAGATGAATTAGATGAAGAAAGGATCAAATCATATGATATAGACCTCCTAATTTGTATTGGTTGGCAACGGCTCATACCAAGTTGGTTCTTAAAAAGCCTATCATATGGATCATATGGCATGCATGGTTCATCCGATTTCCTTCCTAACGGAAGAGGCAGAAGCCCTATGAACTGGTGTTTAATTGAGAACAAGAAACGCTTTATCACACATTTGATAAGACACGATGATGGTGTGGATTCCGGGAATATTATTGATTATCAATTCTTTGATATTAATATATGGGATGATATTGAATCACTCCATTATAAAAATACTATTGCTGAGATCAATCTTTTGAAGAGAAACTTGCCAAGAATAATGGAAGAGAATTATTGTGGACGGCAGCAAGAAGGTGAGCCTGAGTACGAGTACCCGAAGCGAACACCAGAGCATGGTATTATTGACTGGTCCCAAGGAACAATGGAGTTATACAATTTTATTAGAGCTCAGACACACCCTTTCCCTGGTGCATTCAGTTATTTAATATCAAATGACCAAAATTCTAAGGTGTACTTTTGGAATGCTCAACCATTTGATGAACAGTTGAATTTTGAAGACTTTGAAATAGGACAAGTAACAATGAAAATGTATAACGGTGATTTCATAGTCAAAACTATTGATGGAAGCCTACTTGTCAGAAAGTATGACATTGATAAGTTTGTGTCAATTGAAAAAGGAAGTTTCTTCAGTTCAGATGCCAAGTCAAAAAGACGTTAGGACTAATTCTAAAGTTCCTCTAGTTTACATCCTCGGTTTTGGCCATAGTGGCTCAACCATGTTGGACTTAGCGCTTGGTGCCATGCCTAATACCGAGTCTATTGGAGAGATTATTCGACTTAGGAAGGAGATTGATTGGAACCATCCATGTACTTGTGGTATCAGTCTTTTAGATTGTCCCTATTGGACTCACGTACTGTCTCTGTACGAAGCAAAGCTAGAAGCGAACGGAATAGATGAGGGTTCTGATGATCCAATGGAATTCACAAAAATCCTCCGAAAAGGGGAGCATCAGGAGTATTTTAAAGGAGTCTTCAATGGAAGCAATATTTCTGCTCCTCAAGCGATTGTAGAAGATTATGGTCTTCGTTCTTATCTGCTTCTACAATCTGTACAAGAGGTGTCGGGATCTAAAGTGATTGTAGACTCATCAAAAAACCATAGACGCCTTATTTTGATGTGGTTATCAGGCTTATTCGACATTAAGGTGGTCTATCTCTATCGCGATAGTCCTGAACTCATTAACTCGCTTTATCGCAGAATGAAGTCCTTGTTTAAGGAAATAATGAAACACAATAAAGATCATGAGTTGGGTCAAGAGTATGTAAAAAGTCTTGAGTTAAAGCTTAATAAGGATGCTGGATTAAAAGATGTTTCAAAGTATATCATTAGCATTTCTCTATCATTCAAGAATAAAATTAGAAGTATAGAATATCTCAAAAGATTCGGATTGGATGCCGCCTCAGTCCATTTTGTGAACTATAGAGATATAGTAGAGGACCCGCAATCTTCCATATCTGCAATTTGCAAACATGTAGGCATTGAGTTCGATAATGATGTGATTGACTTTGATTCAGATCATTACTTCTTAAAGAAAATGGGACATAATATGGGGGGGAACTTTATGAGAAAGAAAGGACCTAAACCCCTTGTATATAGGCCAGTGAAAGACCTTTCTACCAGAGATAAAATACTTAATACTCTACTCGGTGGGAAGAAGGCAGACTCAAGTTTTAATCGAATTAAGAATCAACATAATGAACTCAAGAAATGAACATTAGTATTTTTGGATTGGGCTACGTCGGCTGCGTGAGCCTGGGCTGTTTGGCCAAGAATGGTCATAAAATTATTGGTGTCGACATAAGCCAGACAAAGGTGGATATGATCAATAGAGGCGTTCCTACCATAATTGAAAAAGATATTGATATCATAATTAAGGATGAGTTCGAAAAAGGCAACGTAAGAGCAACAACCGACTATATTGAGGCAGTAAAGACTTCAGATGTTACAATTGTTTGCGTTGGAACGCCATCAAGTCAGAGTGGTCATCTGAATTTAGATTATATCTATAATTCATGTTCTCAAATAGGTGAGGCACTTAAAGAAAAGGAAGGTTTCCATACTGTCGTAATAAGATCTACAGTAATGCCCGGTACAAATGCCAAAGTCTCAGAAATAATCGCTGAGTCTTCAGGCAGAAAGGTAAATGAAGAATTTGCGGTTATTTCTAATCCTGAGTTCCTTCGTGAAGGAACTGCGGTAAAGGATTACTACAATCCTCCTTTGACAGTGATTGGAGGTGAAAGTAAGAAGGGTATTGATACAATTATTGAAATGTATAAAGGTATCAATGCTCCCGTGGAAGTAGTAGGAATAAGAGTAGCAGAGTTTATTAAGTATGTCAATAATTCATATCATGCTTTAAAGATTGCTTTTGCAAATGAAGTGGGCAATGTTTCGAAGAAACTGGATATTGATTCTCATGAAGTAATGAGAATTTTTGGGATGGATGAGCAATTGAATATCTCAACCAAATACTTTAAGCCGGGATTTGCGTACGGAGGATCATGCCTTCCCAAAGATTTGAAGGCGTTGAATACTATGTCTCACGATTTCTACCTAAGCACTCCTGTTTTAAATTCTATTGAAAATAGCAATGAAGAGCAAAAAAGGGTTGCTTTAGACCTTATTGTTACTGAAGGAAAGCAAAGAATAGGTTTCATGGCTATCAGCTTCAAAGCAGGAACAGATGACCTTCGATATAGCCCTTCGGTAGAACTCATTGAGAGATTGCTTGGAAAAGGAAAAGAAGTTCGAATTTTTGATAAGAATGTTCAGCTCTCGAGATTGATAGGATCTAATAAGAGTTACATTGATGAGAAACTACCACACATATCTTCTTTAATGGTGGATGATGTGGACGAGCTAATTGAGAATAGTGACATCATCGTGATTCCCAATCATTTGAGCAAAGAAAATCTTAGATCCATTCCTGAAGATAAAATCATTATTGATTTTTCAAGGATTGAGCAGTACTCTTCACATCCAAATTATAAAGGACTGAACTGGTGAGTCAAGGGCAGAAAAAGAGGCTAACTTTCATGAATGGTGGTAAGCATTTTTGGAACAGAGAAAGAAAAATTATTGCGGAACTCAGCAATAATTTTGAGATTCAATTAATCGTCAATCATTCTGGAGATATCAATTACAGCATTGATGATATCAGCAATTTTGCGGAGGAACAAAACATCCAATTGGTAATAATTGATTATACCAAAAGGAAGGCAAGCAGTATTAAAGGATTCTATAAGGATTTTGAAACTATAAGGAGAATTAAGCGTTTTCGCCCAGACTATATCTACATTGAAAGTTTTGGCAGCCTTTCGTTCGCTATATATTCAGGATTATTCCTCCCAAGGGCACGAATAATTTTTGCTATCATGGATTATAAGCTACATCCTTATGGCGATTCCGTCGGAAAATTTTCGGAAAAAATATATAAAAGGTTTTATTTGATGTGGTTTAGAAACTTCCATCTATTTTCATCGGAGCAAGCAAAAGCTTTATTGTCGGAATATCCAAAGAAAAAGGCGTATCATATCAAGCTATATCTTATTGAAAATGATTTTCCTGAAGCTATTCCCACGGCTAGTCGTTCATTTGAGAAATTGAATTTCTTGTATTTTGGTAAGGTTTATAATTACAAAGGGGTTGATATTCTAATTCAGGCCTCTGAAATATTGGCCAAGAAAAGAAAGGACTTCAAGGTAACTATAGCCGGTAGATCGAGTAATTTTGATCCATACCGAAAGCTTATTAAGAACCCTGAGATTTTTGATTTAAAAATCCATTACCTTAACCGTGAGGAAATTCCAAAAATATTTCATGATGCATCATATTTTGTTCTTCCCTACCGGGAGGTAACCCAGAGTGGTCCGCTCAGTCTTTCATTCCATTTCGGGGTTTGCGCTATAACCTCAGATATAGAGGGCTTCGAAGAACTAATTAATCATGGCGATAATGGCTTTACTTTTCAATCCGAAAGCCCAGAATCTTTATCCAAACTAATGGACGATTTAATTGAAACGGAGATTGAAGCGCATCGAGAAAATCAGAATAGACTTCAGGCATACGTAAATGATGAATTTGCAATAGAAAGATTTGTCACTGACTACATAAACATGTTTGAAAAACTCGTAGGACGATGAGTGTTTCATCTTCAAATATTAAACCTAAAAGAATTTTAGTATCTGCGAATATGGGGCCAGGTACTCTTAGAGCCAAAATACTACCATTAGCCAGCTTGGCGGATGTGAAACAGGTTTTAATTCTTCGGAAAGAACCTGCAGATGTGATACCCAAGGTTAGTTATTTGCGACTTCCAACTGCCGCTAGGATTCCCCTCTTACATCTTCTATTGCACCCAATATATCTAGCCTTTTATGCAATGAAGTATCGTGTAGATTTGATAATTGGGTATCATTTTATACCATATGCGTTTTTTGCTCATCTTGCGTCTATAATAAGTCGTAAACCATTCATTGTTGCACAAACAGGGTTGCTGATTCAAGATGTAAAGAAGGGGGGATGGAAAGGGAAATGGATAACTAAAATAACAGACAAAGCCCTTTATCTTTTTACTCCTGGAAATGAATCCAGATTGTTTTGGCAAGCACGGGGCGTAGAACCGGCCAAGATAGTTGTCTTGCATAGTACTATAGATACAGCAATATTTAAAAGGAATGAGGGAAAAGAAACTTTTGATTTCGTTTTTGTCGGACGTTTAAATCCGATAAAGCAAATCGAATTGATTATCAGAGGTTTTAAGCAAATACATCAAAGAAATCCCCTAATTAAATTATTAATAGTGGGAGATGGTCCTTCAGAGGAATCCTTGAAAAAATTGGTATTAAAACTCGAACTTGGTCTAGTTGTTGAATTTACAGGGTTTCAGGCTAACGTTAAGAAATATCTAGACATGGCCCCATTTTTTGTCATGGCTTCAAAGTCAGAGGGTTTGCCTTGCGCTATTATGGAGGCAATGAGTAATGGGAACATTGTTCTGTCTACAATGGTTGGTAATATTCCTGATTTAATAAAGCCTGGCCAAACAGGAATACCAATCGCAGAAAATACAGCTAAGTCGGTTGAACATGCTTTGTCCGCTGCATTGGCTATGACGGCTAAACAAAAATCAGTAATGATTGATGAAGGTAGAAGTCTAATTAAAGAACACCATTCGTTTAATAGTGTCCAAAAAAAGTGGAGCAAGTTATTATCAAGTCTTGAGTAATATGTATGGCGTAAGAACTAAAATGTTAGACCTACTCAGTAATTCAAGAATAGATTACTGGACGGAGTTCTTAATGGACTCTCAATATTGGACCAAAGAGCAGATTAACAGTTTCCAAGAGGAACGATTTCACATGTTAATAGACCACATTATGAGTCACTCGCCGTATTATATGAATTATTGCAAGGAAAAAGGTATCCGACGAGAAGATATTAAAAGCCTCAGAGATATTAAGCTATTTCCTATTATGCGAAGAAAGGACATCAGCGACAATTTAAGTCAACTTTTAGCAGATAATTCAGATAAATTCTACCCTTCAAAAAGAAGTACTGGCGGAACTACAGGGCAGCCTCTAGTTTATTACAGCGATAAAGAGTCTTGGAGCATGGGATGGGCACTTAAGCTAAGGGATTGGTCGTATTCGGGGTATCGATTAGGAGAAAAGATGGGGGTATTTGCAGGAGGCTCGTTGATTCCAGAGGCCGGATTTAATTTAAAGCGTACAATTTGGAATAAGATAACTGGATTTCATCCATTTCCAATGGCGCACTATAATGATAAAGCGTTTTCAAATGCATTGAAACACCTTCTAAGGAACGAAATTAAATATCTCCGTGGTTACCCAACAAGTTTATTAAGCTTTGCTGAGTACATTAAGAGAACAGGAGAGAATTTACCTTTGAATGCAATATTCGCCACTGCTGAGGTGTTACAAGAAGAACACAGAACGGTAATTGAGGAGGTTTTCCAGACCAAGATATTTGACCAATATGGCTGTGCAGATAGTGGCGGCCATGCTAGTGAGACACCAGATGATCCTGGGTTTCATCTTTCACCAGAAGCTGCTTATTGCGAATATATTAGTAAAGAAACTAATTATGACGGTGAAGAAATTGTAGAACTCGCTTTTACTAACTGGCACAATTTTGCTATGCCGATTTTGCGCTACGCTCCCGGAGACCTTGCTAGTATTGAACAACGCCCAAGTCAAAGCGGAAGAAATAGTGATCGCTTAAAAAGAATTATTGGTCGAACCACAGAGAGAATTAAGTTGGCGAATGGCAACGTTTTAGCGGGGCCAGCATTTACGCTCTTTTTTCGACTTTTTGAATTGAACTCATATCAATTAGAGCAATTGTCGCCGCTCGCAATCAGGGTTAACCTTGTGCCTAAATTAGGGTTTAAAGATTCTGACATTCATCGTATTAGAGAGAATATTATTCACCATGCAGGAAGTGATGTTAATGTAGAAATTATCATCGTAAATAAAATTGAACCATCTGCGTCGGGGAAGCATAAATTTATAATTGCCTTACAAGAAAACAAATGAACAACTCATTAGATAAACCCTACGACCATGTGATTTTCTTTCATATGCTAAAAACTGGAGGTAATACTCTAAAGACCATAATCAGCCGTAATTACAAGCCTGAAGAAGTTTTCCAAGTCACTAAAAAAGGTTACCAAACAGGGCCTGTTGATTATTTTAAATCTTTATCTATTGAGGACAGAAATAAAATAAAGTTATTTCGTGGACACCAACACTTCGGAATGCATGAGTATTTTGATGGGGAAACCGTATACTTTTCGTTGGTTCGGGAACCGATTTCGAGATTAATGTCTTTTTACAATCATATTAATTCTTTGCCCAATCCGTATTTCCGAGATCTAATTCCGGAAAAGGAAAGAGCGACTTTTGGAGACTTTTTAAAGAATATTGATAAGTACCATGATCAAGGGAATAATGGTCAGGCAAAGGTTTTGGCAGGTGAAATCTTACCTGAAGATGAGCTGTTAGAAAAAGTATTAAAAAATCTTGAAAATCATTTTCTTTTCTTGGGACTTACCGAACGTTTCGATGAATCTTTAATCCTCTTGAAGGATAAATTAAACTGGGGTCCGATTTATTACATCAAAAGGAAAGTTAGTGGCAAGAAAGTAACAATTGCCAATATTAGTCAAGAGGAGTTGGAATTGGCACGTTCATTAAATCAAGCCGATATACAGTTATATAATAACGCAAAGAAACAGTTTGAAGCCTTAGTTTCCGAGAATCAATCCTTAATAAATACTCAAATAAAAAAGCTAAGAAGCTTAAATTATATTTATCAAAAGATTTATAATATCGGTTCCCCAGTAAAACAGCGATTTAAACAGTATTTTTAATTGTACATGAAAAAAGTGATACGTATTTTTTCCTTGGTCTTTTACTATTCCATTGCATCTAGACTTCCAAATTATTCGTTCCCTGGGGGTGTTTTATTCAATAAGTTGAGAGTGGCTAGCATGCGTGGCTTTATGAAGATAGGCAAGCACAATAGAGTTATGCGCTTAGTTTATGTGGGTAATGGACAAAATATACAAATAGGTTCATATTGCAGAATCAATGAACAAACCCGTCTTGATAATGTTAAAATTGGCAATCATGTTATGATTGCCCGGGAATCAGTCATACTAGGAAAAACTCATGAAGTCAAAAGCACGGAATTACCCATGGAACGACAAGGAAAAATAAATATGCCACAGACTATCATTGAAGATGACGTGTGGTTAGGTTTACGAACGACTATCATGCCTGGTTTAAGAATTGAAAGAGGTTCTATCATTGGATCTGGTGCGGTAGTAACAAAAAGTATCAATCGCTATGCTGTTGTTGGAGGAGTACCAGCGAAATTAATTAAATACCGCAAATTTTCTAGTGGCCAATAATAAGCGCACAATAACTTCTATCCTCAACGGTGTTTGGATACGAATTCTATCCATCATTATTCCTTTTACATTTCCCGCTCATATTACGACTATATTGCATCGTCTTAGAGGAGTTAATATTGGTAAGGGCTCTAAGATTAGCCGAACAGCTTACATCGATGATTCTAAACCATATTTAGTTACTATTGGTAAGGATGTATGGATAACAGCTGGAGTAATGATTCTTTGTCATCAAAGAGACTTATCAAAGTATAAAATAAATCAACCTGTAATGGATTGTCCTTTAATATCTGCTCCAGTATTTATTCAAGATGGTGCCCACATTGGAATTGGCACCATTATTATGCCAGGTGTTACAATCGGTAAGGGTTCTGTAGTAGGCGCTGGCTCTGTTGTAACTAAGAGTATCCCAGATTTTTGTGTAGCAATAGGCTCTCCTGCAAAAGTTATTAAAACGTTTGTATAAATGAAAATATGGATTGATATCACTAACACTCCTCATGTAAGTGTTTTATTGCCAATTATTAGACACCTAGAGAAAAATCATGAACTAATTATCACAGCGCGAAACTTTAGCGAAACTATTCCCCTATTAGAAATGGCGAACATCAGACCAATCGTAATTGGTGGATATGGCGGGAAGAGTCGTGTTGCAAAATTTTTGGTGAACGGATTAAGAATATTTAATACCTGGCTTCGCACCCCTCCTTTTGATCTGAGTTTGTCTTTAGGCGGAAACTTTGTCGCGAGCGTAAGTTGGTTACGCGGTAAGCCTTCGGTAGTTTTTAGCGATAACGACATCTCGTATAAGGCTCCAGCTTATAAATATGGCAATTATTTCATCTTTCCAGAGTACTTTAATACTAAAAGTATAGAGGATAAATATGGTATTAAGAAGGAGCAGATATTTAAGTTTGATGGCTTTAAAGAGGATATCTATATAGCCAATTATGAGCCAGATCCAAATTTTATGGAGTCTATACCCTTTAATGAATACATAACTATTAGGCCAGAAAATCTAAAAGCTTCTTACGTGCCAAAGAATAGTGTTACAATTGTTCCAGAGCTATTTAAAGAGTTTAAAGATGAAAACATTCTTTTTATGCCTCGATATCCTGAGGAGCACGCCTATGCTCAAGGATATAATAATATTTTTATTCCTGTTGGGCCTCTTAAAGGTTTGGATGTCGTTAGAAATACTAAAGCAATGCTCACGGGAGCAGGAACATTTGCTAGGGAGGCGGCATTATTAGGAAAGACATCCGTTAGTTTTTTTCCAGGTAAAAGCTTCTTAGCAGTGGATATCATTATGCAAGAGAAGGGCTGGGAATTTCATTCGAGAAGCGCTAAGGAAATCCGACAATATCTCAATACTGCGGAGAAAAGAACAAGCCAGCAGGGTCGAAGTAAAGATGTACTTAAGGAGGTCATTGAAATAATTGAAAACATAATAAAGAAAGAAAGCAAATGAAAATAATGTCCGTGGTTGGGGCTCGTCCTAATTTTATGAAAATCGCGCCGTTTATTGCTGCTATAGAGGCTACCGATGGGTTAGAGCATATTTTAGTACATACTGGACAGCATTATGATGATAAGATGTCTCAGCAATTTTTGGATTCCTTGAATATTCCGCCTCCCGATATAAATCTAGGTATTGGTTCTGGTAGTCACGCAGAACAAGTAGGCCGTACTATGATAGAATTTGAGAAAGTGTTGTTAGATCGACGGCCGGATTGGGTTGTAGTAGTTGGTGATGTAAACGCAACGCTTGCATGTTCGGTGACGGCTAAAAAATTACACATTAAAGTTTGCCATATTGAAGCCGGTCTTCGTTCTGGCGATATTAGAATGCCAGAGGAGATTAATCGTTTGGTTACAGATAGATTATCAGACCTTTTATTAACCCCTGATCAGCTTTCTTCCCAGAATTTACTTAAAGAAGGTGTCCCAAGCAATACGATAAAGTTTGTTGGTAATATCATGATTGATACCTTAGAAAAAAATCGGTTACAAGCTAAAGCTCTAGAGTTGGATGACATAATTAATAAAAACTCCGCTCCTTGTCAATTGGGTGCTGAACGAAAAATATATGGAAACGACTTTGCACTAATAACATTGCATCGACCATCCAATGTAGATCAAAAGAGAATACTGAGTAAAATAGTTTCTTTTCTTCTCAATAAGGTAACTCAAGACATGCCCATTGTTTGGCCGTTGCACCCAAGAACTTTATCGCGACTAATAGAATTTGGATTGAAAGATGATCTTGATAACCACGAATCCATCTATTTATTAGAGCCCCTGGGATATCATGAAATGATGAGACTGAATATGGGTGCACGTCTGTTGCTGACAGATAGTGGAGGTTTGCAGGAGGAATGTACAATTCTAGGAACACCATGTTTAACACTTAGATGGAATACTGAGCGACCGATTACACTTCGTGATAATGGTGGTGCCTCTGTCTTGGTTGGCAATAACATAGACAGAATACGAGAGGAATATCAAAACACACTACTCATGAAACGAGCCCCAAAAAGACCTAAACTTTGGGACGGTAATGCTGCCGGCCGCTGCGTGAGTGCAATTATGGAAGCATCTGGGTTAATTTAAATCCAGATTAGGATGTTTTTTATATAATTATAAAACAGGTTAATGACTTTGAGCGATGGAAATTCCGCAAACTAGCTTATTGAAGGGTAAATCATTTTTGATTACCGGAGGAGCAGGATTTATTGGATCGAATATTGTAAAATATTTATTAGAACAAGGAGCTGAATTAGTTCGTGTATTTGACAACTTATCTACTGGTTGTATTGAGAATATTGAGCCATTTCGTGATTTACCAAATTTTGAATTTTTGCAGGGAGATATTCGAGATTTGAATTCTTGTATTAAAGCTGTTGAAGGAGTTCAGTATATAAGTCATCAAGCGGCATTGGGTTCTGTACCAAGATCAATCAAAGATCCAATAAACACAAACGCTGTAAATATAATTGGACATTTGAATATGTTAATCTCTGCAAAAGAGTCCCATAGTCTAAAGAGAATGGTTTACGCAGCGAGTTCTTCGAGTTTTGGGGATAGTACAATTTCGCCAAAGGTAGAGGGTCAGGAAGGTTCTCCTCTTTCCCCCTACGCTGTTACCAAAAAAGTAAATGAAATGTATGGTGACGTATTCTCAAAGGTCTACGATTTCAACTGTATTGGACTTAGATACTTTAACGTTTTTGGGCCAAATCAAAGCGCGGAGAACGATTATGCAGCGGTAATACCTCTTTTTATGAAGGCAGCTATCTCGAAAACGCCCCCTACAATTTTCGGTGACGGTTCTCAGTCACGTGATTTTACTTTTGTCGAAAATGTTGTTCAAGCCAATATAAAAGCAATGATTAATACGGAAAATCTGACAGGACATCATGTGATTAATATAGCGGTCGGTGAGCAAACAAGTTTGAATGAACTTTGGTTATTAATTCAAAAAATATCCAACACAAAGCTTAGTCCCGCGTATGCAAATCGAAGGGCAGGTGATGTAATGCATAGCCTAGCTTCAATTGCTAACGCGAAGGAATTAATTAATTATTACCCAGAAGTTCGTGCAGAAGAGGGAATTAAGCGAACTTATGATTGGTTTTTAGCAAAAAATCCCTAAACAATCAATATTGACCGTACACAAAAAGTTAAGGGAACATTTAATTAATAAAGGTAAAAATGATCTTCATGTGTATGACTAATTTCGACTGAATTAGTTTGAAAATTTATGTCTATGAACAAAACAATAGTAAAGTTTAGTTCACGTATTGAAAGGTAAAAATTTATAATGATCAAAAGAGAGAAAAAATTGTGAAAGACTTTTCGCTAGAAATTTATGAGGCTTTACTGGTTCAGGCATTATGTTCGGGTTATCAATTTCAAACATTCGAACAATTCATTGAGAACCCTAAAAATGGAAAAGTTTTGGTGTTGAGACATGATGTAGATCGTTTACCGGACAACGCATATAAGATGGCTCAAATTGAGCGAAACCTGGGTATTGAGGCCACTTATTTCTTTCGAATAGTAAAGAGCGTCTGGGAGCCTATGATTATACAAAAAATCATAGATTTTGGCCACGAAGTTGCTTATCACTATGAAGATCTTTCCATCGTTAAAGGAGATTATGTAAAGGCGATTAAGCATTTCGAGTATCATTTATCAGAGTTCCGACGCTTGTACTCATCAAAAACTATCTGTATGCATGGCAGCCCGATGTCAAAGTGGGACAATCGTAAGATTTGGGAAAAATATAGCTATCGAGACTATGGCATCATTGCGGAACCTTATTTTGATGTTGATTATACCAAAACACTCTATATAACAGACACTGGTCGTACTTGGGATAACTCAGAATTCAACATAAGAGATCGCGTAAACTCAGGTTTTGATTTGAAAGTCAAAAATACCTACCATTTAATTAAGCTTTTTAAAGATGGTAAAATGCCGAAAAATGTTATTATTAATACTCATCCTCAGCGATGGTTCAATCCTGGGCTAAATTGGTATAAAGAATTAATAATGCAAAACTTTAAGAACACAATTAAGCGTTTAATTGTTATGAGGCGACAATAAATAAAAGGCTTGATTAACAATGCTGAAAATACCGCTAATATTTGACGCTTTGGTAGACCTCCTTAAAAATGTAGACTTCCCTAAAAATCGGACAGGTAATTAATTAAATAAGACCTGTTATGAGGAAGAGTAAATTCACAGAAAGTCAGATCATCAAAGCGATCAAGGCCAATGAGAACGGCCAGCTTGTAGAGGATCTGTGTAGAGAATTGGGCATTCGCCCTGCCACATTTTACGGATGGAGCAAGAAGTATTCCGAAATGGAAGTCAGTCAACTAAAACGACTAAAAGAGCTAGAAGATGAGAACCGCAAGCTTAAACAGATGTATGCGGATCAGTCTTGAGACAACATGATCCTTAAAGACATCTTGTCAAAAAAGTTCTAAAGCCTTCTGTACTACGCGCTATGGTGAGCTACTTGTTACCAGCCTACAAGGTGAGCATAGCACGTGCATGTAGCGTTGTTGGTCTGCACAGGTCCCTGTGGTACTATCAAGCAAAGAAGGACGACAGTGAAGTTATAGCGAAGCTGACGGAGCTAGCAGAAAAACTTCCCACCCGCGGCTTTGACGTGTACTACAATAGGATCAGAACAGAAGGCTTGGTTTGGAACCGTAAAAGTGTTTTGCGCGTATACCGAGGCATGAAGTTAGGCATGCGCAGAAGCACAAAAAGCGTGTTCCCACGCGTATACAACAACCGTTAGAGACACCAGGTGGCTTGAACGAGGTATGGAGCATGGACTTTATTAGTGATTCGCTCTCAGACGGACGTAGAGTACGCATGTTCAACGTCATAGACGATTACAACAGAGAAGCCCTAGCTGTAGAGCCAGGGTTGAGCTTTCCAGCAACAAGGGTAACACGTGTACTTAATCAGCTGGAAGAAGAGATTGGGCTGCCTAAAGTCATACGTGCAGACAATGGGCCAGAGTTCATCTCTAAGGCGTTTACTGCGTGGTGTGAGCGCAGAGCTATTGAGATACGTTACATCCAACCTTGCAAGCCCATGCAAAACGGCTTTATTGAACGGTTCAACAGAACTTTTAGAGAGGATGTGTTAGACGCGTATTGGTTTTAGGATTTAGAACAGCTGGGTATTATAGCTGAAAAATGGAGGTACGACTACAACTTCTACCACCCGCACAAAGCTTTAGAATACAAAGCACCGTGCCAATACGCTAGTAGATATTCCAAGGATCTAGATCCCTGGAAGGAGGAAGAAAATGAGAATATTGTTAAATTTATACCTGTCTGAAAAAGGGTAAGTCTACATATAAAGCCTACATTATTTTGAAATCCATTCGATTTATACCTGCATCAAGCCTTTTCTATCATATTAAAACAGTCAAAAATGCATCTTGATTATTGTTCAATAATATCAAAGGAGCGAGGAATCGAAGTATTAGAGTATATTGAAAAATTTGTTTCATTCAACGCGTATTCGGTTTCAATATTACTCGATACGGGATCACATATTAATTTGCAATCGAGTGCCCATAGATATCTCAATGATTCATTAGAAAGTGTAATAAATTTGAAGAAGCTCAATGATGTGCGATACATAAATAAATTTCTAGAAAAATCTAATGAAGCACTGGCTTCAGGAGGTTTGTTTATAGGCAACGTTGAAGTCCTGAGAAGCCGAAAGAAGCGTATTTTTAAAAAGTACCCAAGGCCATTAAACACAATCTATTATTTTTTTGATTTCATAGTGAAAAGGGTTTTTCCCAAATTTACACCGACCAAAAAGCTGTATTATTTTATCACACAGGGCAGAAATAGAGTGATTTCAGAAATGGAAGTTTATGGACGTCTATACTCTTGTGGTTTTGAACTAGTCGAATCTAAAGAAATCGGCGGAAGACTTTGGTTTGTAGGAAAGAAAAAGAATCGACCAGCGTTTAATACCAAAGCCACGTATGGCCCATTAATAAGGCTAGAGAGATATGGTAAAAATCATAAGTTAATTGAAGTATATAAGCTCCGTACGATGTATCCCTTTTCAGAATATTTGCAGCCATACATTTCTGATAAATATGGATTACAGAAAGGCGGGAAATTTAAGGATGACCCGCGAGTTACAAGAGTAGGAAAATTCTTTCGTAAATATTGGATTGATGAATTACCTATGATTGTCAATCTATGCAAAGGAGAGCTGAAAATTTTCGGTGTACGTCCTCTGAGCAGGCATTAATT
>Ga0209532_1000556_pt1 | contig 31908 bp, 27 predicted proteins | sample COG_02_FD_184746 | JGI IMG/M metagenome (GOLD analysis project Ga0209532, IMG submission 184746) | Pelagic Microbial community sample from North Sea - COGITO 998_met_02 (SPAdes) (version 2) | ecosystem: Environmental > Aquatic > Marine > Neritic zone/Coastal water | place: Helgoland, sampling... | reverse complement strand
ACGTAATAAAAAACAATAAACCTTTGCTTATTATAGGCGATTTAGAACAAGGTGTTTTATCTGCTCTAGCTATGAATAAAAACAAAGGTAATATAAAAGTTAATGTTATCAATGCTCCAACATATGGAGTTAGCAAGCAGGAGGTTTTACAAGATTTATCTTTGTTGACAGGTGCTACAATAATAAACGAAGACTTAGGCGATGATATGGATATGATCCAGATAGAACATTTAGGTAGTTGTTTAAAAAGTGTAACATCTCAAGTAGAAACAATACTTCAGGTTGAAGAATCTAATGAAGAAATTTTAAATATCATAAGTGATATTAAAAAGCAAATAACAAAGACAAAGCGCCCTCACGAGGTTATTAAGCTTGAAAAAAGATTAGCTAGGCTTTCAGCAAAAATAGCTATAGTAAAAGTTGGTGCAAATTCAGAAATTGAATTAAAAGAAAAAACAGATAGAGTTGAAGATGCTATCTGCGCAACTAAAGCCGCTATAAAAGAAGGTATAGTTCCAGGTGGTGGAATCGCACTGCTAAACGCAGCGTCAAAAATAAAATCTAAGTCTATAGGTGAATCAGTGCTTCTAGAAGCTATTAAGGCGCCTTACAGGACAATACTTGAAAACGCGGGTATAATGGACATTAAAGATCCTAAAGACCAAGGAACAGGTCTTAATGTGGTTACAGGTAAATCAGTAAATATGATTAAGTCTGGAATAATAGATCCATTGTTAGTTACAAAAAGCGCACTTAGAAATGCAGTGTCCGTAGCTACAACTATTTTATCAACCGATTGTGTAATCAATAATCTAAGGATAGATGAAAGCAATAGGTAGAAACATAATTATAAGAAAAGAAAAAGAAGGAACCACTGAAACAAAAGGTGGTTTACTTCTTGCTGAAACTCAGCGTGAAGATATAAGGTATACTAAAGCAACAGTTGTTTCAACGGGAGAAGACGGTTCTAATGCTGGTTTAGAAAAAGGTAGCAAGGTATATTTTGACAGACATGCTGGTCATAAAATAGAAGTTGAAAAAGAAATATATCATCTTATTAAATTACAAGATGTAGTCGTTGTTTTATGAAAAAGCTAGAAGCAAGAGATGTTAAAGATATGAACTTGCTAAAACATTATCGTATAATACGTAAATGGGCTTGTAAAAACAATGGCTTAAATGATGCTGATCTTGAACTTCTTATACATTTTGATTGTATGGATTATTTTACAAAAAATGATTTTATAGAAGGCACTTATTCTTACAGCTGGGATAACAGGCGTTGGAATAGATTATTAAAAGAAGACTGGATAGTTGTATGGAGAAAAAGAAATCGAACAACACAAAAATACCATATATATAAAGTTTCTTTTAAATGTAAGCAACTAATAAGTAGGATGTATCGAATGATGCTGGGTGAAGAAGATATACCTGTTAGTAGAAGAAACAGTATAATGTCTGGTAAATCGTACACGGATAAAGTTTTAAAAAGAGCAATAGAAATAGTTAATAAAGATAAAAATAGATAATATGGATACGCCATTAGATAAAAAACTTATTGGAAATCAGGACAAACTGCCTGAGGCTTTAAAGACTAAAATTGAAGCTGCTCCAGAAAGCCCAGTTAAATTTATGGGTGGATTAGCAGCCACTGCTGCTAGATCAAGTTCTGGTGGAGGAACCGGCTCACTTGGTGATATGAGTAAAGGCTTGTTTAGTAAGGTTAATAGAGCGATAGCAGAGAAAGAGCAATCAGACTACAGAGCGGGTGCTAATGTCGGTGATCCATTTTTTAAACCAGGCGTGGAAAGAATTAGGCCGGAACAAAGAACTGATTCTGCTAGCTATGGCAATAAATCTGTTTTTTCACCTCAACAAAGTTCAAATTGTGAAAACATATTTGGTAATCAACAACAGAGACAAATGAGTATGCCTAATAGAGGCAATATTGAAGGACCTTTGTTTATGGAAGATTTATCTGGTGATGGTAAGATTACACAAAAAGACGTAGGAATTGGTCAAGGTTGGATTAAACCTGATAAAAAATAAATATATAACATGAAAGAAAAAGATAAATTTGATATGGGTAAAGCACAATTAAAAGGACAAGTAGGTGAAAACGCTGTGTGGGACGGACCATTAGATACAACAGGTTTTCCAATGGGTAAAGGTTCTAGTTCTGGATCTAAAGGTATGCAAGTATCTAAATATCCGTGCAGTTATAGTTCACAACCTATTACAACAAGAGCAAAAGGCTAAAGCATGGCTTATATTCAACATGACTCTCCATTTTTAAAAAAGAAAAAAAGCGCTGCTAGAACTGAACGTAAAGAGTTTCGTCAAGAAAGAAGAGCCAATAGAAAAGCTGAAAAAGATAAACCTATTTCACGTAAAAAATCTGAAGGTAATTTTGCTAAAGTAAAAGAAGGCGGTGGAACAGGTTCTGCGGCTGGAGGCGGTATGACTAGCAAAGGGGTTAAAGAATATAAAAAAAGAAATCCTGGTAGCAAGCTACAAACAGCTGTTACTAAGCCACCATCTGAATTAAAACCAGGTAGTAAAGCTGCTAAAAGACGTAAGTCTTTTTGTGCTAGATCTAGAAGTTGGAAATCGGAAAGAGGTAAAGCTGCTAGAAGAAAATGGAATTGTTAATAATAAATAAATAAAAAAAATTGTACAGGCGGCGAGGTGGGACTTGGATTTTTCTAAGATTTGACTTCACTTGATCGGTAGAGACTTTGGTATCGTTCGGCTACACGTGAGATTGTCCTCACAACCTGCCGTGAAGCTTACCCCTGGAGTCTTCCACTTCCCACTGCTGACCCGTCCTGTACATTTATTTTTAAAAAAAAATAATGAATATATAAATAAATAATTATGAATTACAAATCACCAATGAAAAACCAAAATAAAGGTTACGGAAAAGAGTCAGCTTCTCAAGAAAGATCAAATCTACTTAGCATGAATCCTTTAACAAAACACATGTCAACACCTATGCATATGGGAGGATCTAAATCATACGGATCAGCCATGATGATGAAAAAGAGTCCTTGTAAAAAAACAGATAAAAAAATAATACAAGATTACTCTAGAAATGCTATTGCTGATTATAAAGCAGGTGATACAAAAGCTGCTAATTACGAAAAAAAGAAGGCACTAGAAGTAGGTGCTGGAGAAGGTAAATAATAAAACAGTAGAGGTCTGTATTAAAACTCAAAACGCCAAACACTAACACTAACTTAACACTAACACTAACAAAAATGGCAAAATTTTTAAAGATCCCACTTACTGGAGTGGCTAATACACCAGAACAATTAGTATCAATTGACCAAATCGTGTCTGTAGTACCTGGAAATGTTGCTGGACCTGGAGCTAATCCAACCACAACTACAAGAATTTTCTTAAACGCAGCTGCTGCATTTGACACTATCGAAGTAACACACACTGCTGCTTTAGTTGCTGGAGATGTATTAAAAGCTTTTAATTCTGCTTTAGTTGCAAACCCAGGAGGAGTTGTTTCCACTTTAGGATCACCAGTTCAAACTGCTCAAGTACCTTTAGCTCAAAGCGGAGGACAAGGACGTCAACCGATTACTACTGCTCAAGTAAATGTAACTTACACTGCAATAGCTTTTAGTTAATTTACAATTATAATTAATCTTGCGGGTGTATTATCCCGCAGGGTTTTTTTAAAACAATTTATGGCATTTAAACTAAACACACCACCTTACAGTTTTGACAGTACTCCTATCTATCACGTAGACATGGAAGACGGAGTTTTAGGTAAAGCCAACAATAATGGTTCTATAATAATAAATAAAGACGTAGATCCAAAGAAAAAAGAAAGTGTAATAGCACACGAAAAAGTACACATTGACCAGATGAAGCGTGGTGATTTAGACTACGACGATCAAAATGTTTACTGGAAAGGTAAAAAATACTCAAGAGCACAAATGAAAGAAGGGGCTAAAAATTTACCCTGGGAAAAAGAAGCATATAATAAAGCAAAATAATTATGGCATTTAAAATAAAAAATCCATTACACTTTGATGGTACAATTGATCCAAGTAAAAAACTAACAGGTTCACAAATGAACAAAAGTATACACGGATCTAAAGATTCTTGGATGAACGACGTGAATAATGATGGTAATATGTTTACTAGAGCTATTTCATCGTATAAAAAAACACAAGCCAGTAATAAAGAAAAGTTGGATAAGTGGAGAACAGGAGTATCACCGACTGTTAATGAAACAAAAAACGTAAAAACTAAAAAATTAACTGGAGGTTCTACTAAAGGTGATGTAAGCGGAGGTAAAGTAAAATCACAAGTTACTAAAGATGGAGAGGCTGGATATGAAGCAGATGATAAGGCTAGAAAAAACAAGACTGGAATATACGCCCCTAAAAAAAGAAAAAAAGCTAAAACACTTTTAGAAATAGGAAAGGTTAAATTAAAAACAAGAAAAATTAATATTGGAGACCAAAAAAGTATCGGTGAAAAAGACGTTTTAGATTCTACACCTAAGATTAGTACTAAAAAACCTACGATAAAAGCAGCACCTAAAGACAACTCTAGAAAAGCTATAAAGAAAAGAAAAACAGCAGACAAAGCCGCTGGTGTATCTAAATCACAAATGAGAGCTAACAAAGCTAAGTCTAAATCTGAGGCTGCATTAGCGAAAGCTAAAAAATCTAAAAACCCAGATTTTAGAGCACAGTTAAAACGTAAAGCAGATAGATTAGCCGCAAGAGCTAAACGTAAAGGTGGTTCACCAGCTAAAGCAATTGGAGACCCAAAAAATCCAAAGAGAAAATACGGTAAAGTAACTGTTAAAAAAGAAAAGAAAGATGGTGTAACTACCGTAACAGCGACCAGACCTTATTCTACAAGCGGAGGTAAAAAGACTTACAAGCAATTTGAAAAAGAAGGTGGGGATGTAGCAGCGGCTAAAAAATTCAATAAAGGTAAAGAAACTAAAAGCATTACTATTGTTGATAAAAAACCCAAAGGCATTAAGGCAATACCAACAAAATCACATAAACCAAAAATTGATTTAAAAGCTAAACCTAAAAAAGGAGGCTCTGGTGTTAAAACAACTATAGTACCAGGTAAAAAGAAAAAACAACCAAAGATTACAAAAGCTAAAGTAAGAGGAAACAGAAAGCTAAGCGGACTTGGTAGAGTCAAAGGGTGTAAATAAAATTAATAAATTATGGCATTTAAGATAAAAAGATTTATACCTGCATCACCATTACAAGAAGTGGCTGGGCCTGGTAAAGGTAAATATAAAAGACGTAAAAATACAACCGATAGAAAAGTTGTAAGAAAACTAGCCAGGCAAGCGTCTAAAGATTCTAAAGAGGGCAAAAGCACTCTTATAGAAACCAGTAATTCCAGTAGATCACAACAAGGAAGCGGTAAATCTACTTCTTATAATTCTAACAATGGAAATAAAAAAGTTAAAAAAAGAGAAATTAAAAAAGCTTTAAAAAACGCGAATGTTGGAAAGGGTGATAAAGTTGTTGTGGATAAAGGTGAAGTAAAGACTATTAAAAAGAAACCTTTAACTAGAGATCAAAAAATAGCAGCATTAAAGAAAAAGAAAGCTGATAAACTATCTAAAGTTAACGCTGCAAAAGCAAAGCGATCTGCTGAAATAGCCGCTAAAAGAAAAGCATTAAAAGCAAGGCAAGACGCTGCACGAGCTAAAAAGAAAAAATAATGAAAAAAATATTAGAATTTTTCAGTACTAAAGTCTTTAAACAGGTTGGTGATGTTGTTGATAACCTATTCACTAGCGAAGAAGAAAGACTCAATGCTAGAAATGAAATATTTAAAGTATTACAAGATGCTCAATTAGAGCTTCAAAAAATGCAGACTGAGATCATAGTAGCAGAAGCTAGTGGTAATTGGCTACAAAGAAGCTGGAGGCCTATACTTATGCTTTCGTTTGGCTTTATAATAATATATACAAAATTCATATCACAGTTATCTGTACATTTAATAACACCTACATTAGAGCCTCAATTCTGGCAACTACTAGAAATAGGTATTGGAGGTTATGTTATAGGTAGAAGTGGTGAAAAAATTGTGGACAAACTAGGGCCACTATTCAATAAAAACAAATAAACAAATAAGTAAAATATGGGATCACAAGCAATAGATGCTGGAGCGTTTGGTAAGGCTTTAGCTATAACCGGAAGCGCTAATATTCAACCAGCTTCTCAATGGCCTTTTTTAAATCAATCAGGAGTCGCAGGAACTAACTTAAATGGTTCTCAGATATATTCTGGATCAGGAGGAGCGATAGACGTTATACTAGCAGATACAGTTGGTGTACAAGGAGTTGTTACTTCTTTAAGCTTAATTTCAGGAGGAACAGGTTATACAGCTGGAGCTGCACAAGCTACTACATCAGCTAGTGGTTTGGGTACTGGACTAACAGTAACTACAACAGTGGTTGGAGGAGTTATTACAGTAGGTGCAATAGCCGCTGCAGGAACTGGGTATAGACAAGGTGATATAATAACAATCGCTGGTGGAAGCGGTGGTCAATTTAGAATAAACGTTGTTGACTCGTTACCAACGGCTGCTCAAAAAGTAACTTTTACAGCTGTGCCAGCTGGAACTGTATTACCAGTGTCGGTTGATTATGTTTTAAACACGTCAGCAGCTACAGGTATGGTAGCATTAAGATAAAGTGTAAATAGTAAATATATACGTAACTATATATTATGTATAAACAATTAAATTTAATAAAATGTCAAAAGAAAAAAAGATTACAGAAAAACAATTAGAATCGATTAAAGAGGTTCAACAGAAAATCAACGCTATATTACTAGACGTGGGTTATTTAGAAGCTAGAAAACAAGACTTAATTTTTGCCAACGCAGAAGCGGGTAAAGAAATGCAAGAAATAAAAGTTGAGTTAGAAAAAGAGTATGGTCAAATAAACATAAATTTAGTTGACGGTAGTTACACTGAAGTAGAAAAAGAAGCTAAAGAGCTCGAGGTTGTAGAGTAATGGATTCAGTTGTAAGAAAAATTAGTATAGGTTCTGATTATAAAAATGATGCAATGCATTACGCTGTTGGTCAACAAGTTTATGGTGGCCATACTATATCAGCAATATTATATGATCAAGAAACTAGCTCTTACAGTATATTCATAAAGAAAGAAAACGAGATTATGCCATGGAAGAAATTTAATTCTAACATGGCAATATCCGTTGAGTATGATTTAGAATATTAATGAAAAGTCTATATGATTTTATTGTCAAGCCTCTTGGTGATAGATATGAAAATGAAATAAAGCTTGGAGACAAAACTTTAGTTTTAAATACTAAAATAGAAAACTGGAAAGCTGTTAACAACTTAGCCGTTGTTATTGAAACTCCAAAAGCTTTTAAAACAAATATAAAAAAAGGAGATATAATAGTAGTACATCAAAACGTTTTTAGAGTTTTCTATGATATGAAAGGTGTAAAAAAAAATAGTAGATCATATTTTAAAGATGGTTTATATTTTTGTGCTGTAGATCAAATATATTTGTATAAAAATACAGGCGATTGGAAATCATTTGGCGACAGATGCTTTGTAATGCCTTTAAAAAATAAACAATCTTTAAGTCTAGATAAAGAACAAAAGCTTATTGGTATACTAAAATACGGTAATAGCTCCTTAGAAGCGCTTAAAATAAGCCCAGGAGACGTAGTTGGATTTACACCAAACAGTGAATGGGATTTTGTTGTAGATAATCAAAGAGTTTATTGTATGAAATCTAATGATATTGTAATTAAGTATGAACACCAAAAAAACGAAGCTGAGTATAATCCAAGCTGGGCAAAAAGCAGTTGAGGAATTAATTAAGGTAGCTAAAGAAGCTATAGTTGATTCAGGTGATGACATAACTGCTGATAGATTAAAAAATGCAGCAGCTACAAAAAAGTTAGCTATATTTGACGCTTTTGAAATACTTAATAGAATTGAAACAGAGGAAGCATTATTAAATGATAATCCAAAAGAAGTAAAAGAAGAAAAAGCTTTTAAAGGATTTGCTGAAGGAAGATCAAGGTAATGTACGAACAAACTTTACACTCTGTAGTTAAAGACTACGTTAAACCTAAAGTATTAAATAGACTTAATAGGTATAAAAAATGGAAGTACGGATACAACAAAGAACATGATCTTATTGTTATAAGTAAAACTGGTGAAGTTGGAGAAATATATAATATACAAGGATTAGTTATAGGTTTACCTAAAAAACAAAATGTAACCGAGTTTGCATCTGACAAATGGGAATATCAGCAATATCCTAAAGAACTAAATAAAATTAAATCAGTGTTTGATTGGGATGAATACCCAGTTGAATTTAAAGAAAAGTGGTATGACTATATTGACAAGGAGTTTAAAAGACGTGAGGAAGGTTTTTGGTTTATTAACAAAGGCAAGCCTACTTATATTACTGGCACTAACTACATGTACTTGCAGTGGTCCAAGATTGATGTTGGGCAGCCAGACTTTAGGGAATCAAACAGATTATTCTATATCTTCTGGGAAGCTTGTAAAGCGGATGTACGGTGTTACGGAATGTGTTATCTTAAGAACAGACGGTCAGGTTTCTCTTTCATGGCATCAGGCGAGACGGTTAATCAGGCAACAATATCCACAGATTCAAGATTTGGCATTTTATCAAAGTCAGGACCAGACGCCAAAAAGATGTTTACTGATAAGGTCGTACCCATCTCAGTTAATTACCCCTTCTTCTTCAAACCAATCCAGGACGGTATGGACAGGCCGAAGACAGAACTCGCGTACAGGGTACCCGCGTCAAAGTTTACCCGTAAGAAACTCGACACCAACGAGAAACTACAGGAGATCACCGGTCTCGACACCACGATCGATTGGAAGAACACCGGGGACAACTCGTACGACGGTGAAAAATTAAAGCTACTAGTACACGATGAAAGTGGTAAGTGGGAAAAACCAACAAATATATTAAATAACTGGAGGGTAACTAAAACCTGCTTAAGATTAGGTTCTAGAATAATAGGTAAGTGCATGATGGGTTCAACATCAAATGCTTTAGATAAAGGTGGAGCTAATTATAAAAAACTGTACTATGATTCCGACATTACAAAAAGAAACGCCAATGGACAGACTCGCTCAGGATTATATTCTTTGTTCATACCTATGGAATGGAACTACGAGGGATACATTGATTCTTATGGATTTCCTGTATTCAACACGCCAAAAAAACCAGTTGAAGGGCCTGATGATCAAATAATAGACTTAGGTGTTATTGACTACTGGCAAAACGAAGTTGAAGGTTTAAAAGAAGATCAAGATGGTTTAAATGAATTTTATCGTCAATTTCCAAGAACAGAAGAACATGCTTTTAGAGATGAAGCAAAACAATCTTTATTTAATCTATCTAAGATATATGAACAAATAGATTATAATGCTGATTTAAAAAATACAGCTGTTGTAACTACGGGTAGTTTTCAATGGGAGAATGCCATTAAAGATTCTAGAGTTATATTTATACCTAATAAAGATGGTAGATTTAAAATATCATGGGTACCACCTGTTAATCTACAAAATAGATTTATAATTAAAAATGGTAAAAAATACCCTGGTAATGAGCATTGTGGAGCTTTTGGATGTGATAGTTACGATATATCAGGTACTGTAGATGGAAGAGGTTCTAACGGGTCTTTACATGGCTTAACTAAGTTTAGTATGGAAGACGTTCCACCAGATCATTTCTTTTTAGAGTATATAGCTAGACCACAAACTGCGGAGATATTTTTTGAAGATGTACTAATGGCTTGTGTATTTTATGGTATGCCTATATTAGCTGAAAATAATAAACCAAGGTTGTTGTACCATTTTAAAATAAGAGGCTATAGAGGTTACTCTATGAATAGACCAGATAGACTATATAATAAACTATCAACAACTGAGAGAGAAATAGGTGGAATACCTAATTCAAGTGAAGATATAAAACAAGCCCACGCCGCTGCTATAGAAACATACATCAATACTAAAGTAGGATTAAAAGAAGACGGTTATGGTGACATGTATTTTCAAAGAACACTGGAAGACTGGGCTAGATTTAATATAAATAATAGAACAAAACATGATGCTTCTATAAGCTCTGGATTAGCTTTAATGGCTTGTAATAAAAATAGGTATATACCTAGAGCTAAAGTTCAATTACAGACTGTAGATTTAGGTTTTAAAAAATACGACAATAAAGGCGCTATGTCTAAAATAATAAGATAAATGAGAATACAGACTAATACTAACAGTTCATTTCCAAGCCAAGTAGTAAGTGAGGAAGAAAAATCCAGCTTAGACTACGGTATACAGGTAGGTAGAGCTATCGAAGGTGAATGGTTTCAGGAAGGTAGGGCTGGTAATAGGTATGTTCAATCTTATGCTACTTTTCATAGATTAAGATTATATGCTAGAGGAGAACAAAGTGTTCAAAAATACAAAGATGAATTATCTATAAATGGAGATTTATCTTATCTTAATTTGGACTGGAAACCAGTAGCTGTTATATCAAAGTTTGTAGACATAGTTGTAAACGGCATGTCTAACAAGTTGTATGATATAACTACTTTTGCTCAAGATCCTTTCTCTACAAAAAGTAGAACAGATTATGCTGCTGCTGTAGAAAGAGATATGAACACTAAAGAAACTTTGCAAAACATACAGCAAAATTTAGGTATGGATTTTTCTGCAACTGGAGATTTAGAAGCTTTGCCTCAAAGTAAAGAAGAGCTTGATATTCACATGCAAATGACTTACAAGCAGAACGTTGAAATAGCTGAAGAAGAGGTTATTAACAATGTATTAAGTGCTAATAAGTATGATCAAACAAAAAGAAGAATAGCTTATGACTTAACAGTTTTAGGTATAGGAGCTTCAAAAACACGATTTGATGAGTCTGAAGGAATAAAAATAGAATACGTTGACCCAGCTCGTATAGTTTACTCGTATACAGAAGACCCAAACTTTGAAGACATATACTATGTAGGAGAAGTTAAAGCTATAACTATAGCTGAGTTAAAAAAACAATTTCCAAATATACCAGACGAAGAACTTCAAAAAATACAAAACATGCCGGGTAATTCTCAGTATGTTACTGGCTGGGCGAACTATGATCAGAACACTGTGCAAGTAATGTACTTTGAATACAAAACTTATATTGATCAAGTATTTAAAATAAAGAAAACAGATCAAGGTTTAGAAAAGACATTAGAAAAACCAGACACATTTAATCCGCCAGAAAACGACAACTTCGATAGAGTTTCTAGGTCTATAGAAGTTTTATACACTGGTGCTAAAGTTCTTGGTAATAATTACATGCTGGAGTGGAAGATGGCAGAGAATATGACCAGACCTACAGCTGATACAACTAAAGTAGATATGAATTACTGTATATCTGCACCTAGAATGTATAAAGGTCGTATAGAATCTTTAGTGAGTAAAATTACTGGATTTGCTGATATGATTCAATTAACACATTTAAAGCTACAGCAAGTAATGTCTAGAATAGTACCAGACGGTGTGTTTTTAGATATGGATGGATTAGCTGAAGTTGATTTAGGTAATGGCACAAACTACAACCCAGCAGAAGCTTTAAATATGTACTTTCAAACAGGTTCTATTGTTGGTAGATCACTAACACAAGATGGTGAATTAAATAGGGGTAAAGTACCTATTCAAGAATTATCATCGTCATCTGGTCAAGCTAAAATACAAAGTTTAATTGGTACATACCAATACTATCTACAAATGATAAGAGATGTTACTGGTTTAAACGAGGCAAGAGATGGTAGTGCTCCAGATAAAGATGCTTTACTTGGATTACAAAAAATGGCGGCCAATGCCTCTAATACAGCTACAAAGCATTTATTAGAGTCGTTGTTGTACTTAACAGTTAGAACATGTGAAAATATAAGTTTAAAAGTTGCTGATTTAATACAAAATCCTTTAACTGAAAACTCATTAATAAACTCTATAAGTACATTTAATGTTAAAACGTTAGAAGAATTAATGAATCTACAGCTACATGATTTTGGTATTTATATACAGCTAGAGCCTGAAGAAGAAGAAAAAGCCTTGTTAGAACAAAACATACAAATGGCTTTACAAACAGGTGCTATTGCTTTGTCAGATGCTATTGACATTAGAGAGATTAAAAATAGTAAACTAGCTAATCAGTTTATAAAACTTAGACAAACTCAAAAACTACAAAGAGAGCAAGAACAGCAACAAGCTAATATTCAAGCGCAGGCTCAAGCTAACGCAGAGTCTGCAGAAAAAGCAGCTATGTTTGAAGTTCAAAAACAACAAGCTTTAACTCAGGAAAAAGTAAGTATAGAGCAAGCTAAATCTCAGTTTGAAATACAAAGAATGGAAGCTGAAGCTCAAATAAAAAGAGAGTTAATGGCTGAAGAGTTTAATTATCAAATGCAATTAGCTCAAGCAACTGCAAAAGTTCAACAGCAAAAAGAAAGTGAAATAGAAGATAGAAAAGATAAAAGAGTAAAAATACAAGGAACTCAACAATCTGAATTAATAAATCAAAGACAAAACGATTTACTACCTACTAATTTTGAGTCTGCTGGAAACGATAATCTAGATGGTTTTGGACTAGAGCAGTTTACACCTAGATAAGATTACAAACAATTATTTAATTATATTATATTATGTCAGAAACAAAAACAAATGAACCTGTTAAACAGGAAGGTGATTTTAGTTTGAAAGGAAAATCTAAAAAACCAAAACAATTATCAAAGCAAAACAACGAGATAACTAAGGTTAGTTTAAAAGAACCATTAGTTAATCTTGAGCCAGATGTAACAAAGGTAGTTATACCAAAAGAAGAAAACAATGCCATTCAAGAACAAAGCACAGAGAGCAGCGTGTTACTCGAAGAACAGCCTAAAGTGGGACTGCAAGAAGTGGGACAAGGAAACGAAGAACCCGCTGAAGATGATAAAGCGCAATTGCCGATCCAAGAGGTAACTAATGAAGAAAAACAAGAAATAGCTAAAGTAGTTAAAGAAGCTGTTAGAGATGAAAAAATATTAGGAAAACCTTTACCTGAAAACATCGAAAAATTAGTTTCTTTTATGGAAGAGACTGGTGGAACAATAGATGACTACGTTAGGTTAAACACAGACTACTCAAGCGTAAGTGAAGACGCTTTAATTAAAGAATATTATAAAAAAACAAAACCTTATCTAGAATCTGAAGACATTGATTTAATGTTAGAAGATTATACTTATGACGAAGAGCTAGATGAGGATAGAGATATACGCAAAAAGAAAATTGCGTACAAAGAAGAAGTTGCAAAAGCTAAAAACTTTTTGGAAGAAACCAAGAGTAAATATTACGACGAAATCAAGTTGAGACCCGGCGTAACTCAGGAACAACAAAAAGCTATGGATTTTTTCAACCGTTACAATGAAGATCAAGAAACAGCTAACAGACAGCATGAAGATTTTAAATCTCAAACTGATGACTATTTCAATAACGAATTCAAAGGTTTTGAATTTGATGTTAGTGGAAAAAAGTTTAGGTACGGAGTACAGGATCCAAGTAAAGTCGCAGAAGACCAGTCTAACATTAACAACTTTGTAGGAAAGTTTCTAAACAAAGAAGGTAAAGTAACAGACGCTAAAGGTTATCATAAAGCTTTGTTTATGGCATCTAATGCAGACACTATTATTAATCACTTTTACGAGCAAGGTAAATCAGACGCTACTAAAGATATTATAAGTAAGTCTAAAAATCCTAGCACACAACCTAGACAGGCACAACAAGGTGAGTTTATAAATGGTTTAAAAGTTAGATCTATAAGCGGTCAAGATTCTTCAAAATTAAGAATAAAAACAAAAAAATTTAACTAAAAAATTATTATTATGAGTTTAACTCCTCAATTTGGTGGTTTAATCCCTTCGCAGGCGCAAGAGATTTTAAACAGTAACTACCTACAATTTAACAGTAATGCAGCTGGAGCGCAGAACACAAACAGTTTTGCTCAGCAGTATTTACCAGAAATTTATGAACAAGAAGTAGAGCGTTATGGAAACAGAACGTTATCTGGATTCTTAAGAATGGTTGGCGCTGAAATGCCAATGACTTCTGATCAAGTAATTTGGTCTGAACAAAATAGACTACATATATCTTATCAAGGTGTTGGAGTAGCAAATGCTGCTGGTACGACTAGTACTATTACATTATTCGCTCCTGGAGCAGCTGGATTACAGAATGTTATCTCAATAAATGATACTATTGTGTTTTTAAATCCTGCAACAGGAGAAGAAAGCAAAGCATTAGTAACTGATTCTGGAGCTTACGCTGGATCTGGTCTTGCTGCTGGAGCAATCGTTGTACAACCTTTTGATAATGTTCAAATTGGAGCAGCACTTGCAGCAGTTGGATGTAAGGTGTTTGTATACGGTTCTCAATACCAGAAAGGTCAAAGCATGAATGGTGCTTTTGCTGTAGCTGGAGCTAATCAAGCGCGTATATCTGTTGATCCTCAATTGACTCAATATTCTAACTCTCCTATCATATTAAGAAGCCAATACGTAGTAAATGGTTCTGATATGGCACAAATTGGATGGGTAGAAGTTGCAACTGAAGATGGAACATCAGGATACTTATGGTATTTAAAAGCTGAATCTGAGACTAGATTACGTTTTGAAGACTATTTAGAAATGAGTATGGTAGAAGCTGAGTATAATCAACTACCTGCTGTACCTACTACATCTCCAGGATCTGAAGGTTTATTTGCTGCTATTCAATCACGTGGAAACGTAGAAGTAGGATTTACTGCTGCTGCTGGTTTAGACGAGTTTGATGCTATCTTGAAAAACTTAGATACTCAAGGAGCTATTGAAGAGAATATGTTATTTTTACAAAGACAAACAGCTTTGGATTTTGACGATATGTTAGCTTCTATTTCTGGCGGATATGCTGGAGGTACTGCTTTTGGATTATTTGAAAACTCTGAAGAAATGGCTTTAAATTTAGGTTTCTCTGGATTTAGAAGAGGTTCTTACGACTTCTACAAGACTGACTGGAAATACTTAAACGATGCATCTACGCGTGGAGGAATCAATGGTATAAACTCTGTTGAAGGAGTATTAGTACCTGCTGGAACTTCTACAGTTTATGATCAAGTATTAGGAACTAACATCAGAAGACCTTTCTTACACGTAAGATATAGAGCTTCTCAATCAGATGATAGAAGAATGAAATCTTGGTTGACTGGTTCTGCTGGTGGAGCACAGACATCTACTTTGGATGCTATGGAAGTAAACTTCCTATCTGAAAGATGTTTGATTACTCAAGCTGCTAACAACTTTGTATTATTCAAAGGAATCTAAGATTCAACAAATGTAATTCTTACCCTCGTTGTAACTACGGGGGTAACAATTACCCTTATATGACACTAGCCCCTTACTATTATTATTAATAGGCTATTGTCACACTTACAAACTATTTAATTATATTATATTATGGCTGCAAAAAAAGCACCAGCAAAGAAAGTTGAGGTTGCTCCTCAGCAAAAAGTAGTGGTAGAAACCCCTACAAAAAAACAACCAGCTAAACCAAGTTGGGAAATAAAAGATAGAGTATATTACTTAAAAGGAAATAAATCACCTTTAACTTTAACAATACCAGGGAAACATACAAAGAAACATTCTTTGTTATATTTTGATCCTAAAAGCGGTAAACAAAGAGAAATAAGATATGCTACAAACCAAGACTCACCACTAGTTGATGAGCAAAAAGGAGAATGCACTTTAGGGCACATTAGATTTATGGATGGAAGCTTAAAGGTTGGTAAAGAACAAAAAAACTTACAACTATTGTTAAGTTTATACCACCCATTAAAAGGAAAACTATATGATGAGTTTAGTGCGGTTGAACAAGCTGAAGATGATTTAGATATTTTGCTATTGCAAAACGATGCTGTAAACGCAGCAAGAAACATAGACATAGATCAAGCTGAAGCAATAATGAGAGTAGAGATTGGATCTGAGGTTAGTAAGATGAGTTCTAAGGAGCTTAAAAGAGATCTACTTATGTTTGCTACAAGAAATCCTGCTTTATTTATAGAGCTTGCAAATGATGAGAACGTGCATCTTAGAAATGTAGCTATTAGAGCTCAAGAAGCTGGAATAGTTGCTTTATCTCAAGATCAAAGAACGTTTACCTGGGGGTCTAATGGAAGAAAACTAATGACAGTTCCTTTCGATGAAAATCCTTATTCTGCTATGGCTGCTTATTTTAAGACTGATGAAGGTGTTGAAGTATTTAGATCTGTAGAGAAAAACTTAGATTAACATGTAATAATATATACCGGCTACACTATGTGGTCGGTTATATTATAATAAAAAAACAAAATAATGGCTATAAACGTAGATTTAGTTTATAAAACTGTGTTGCTAATACTTAATCAGCAACAAAGAGGATATATAACTCCAGATGAATTTAACAAAGTTGGTAATCAAGTGCAACAAGGAATATTCGAAAAGTATGCGAGTGACCTAAATCAACAGCTTCGAATTCCAGAAAACGACAGCGAGTATGCCAATCGAGTAACAAATCTTGAAGAAAAATTAGAATATTTTAAATTAATCGCAGCACCTACTTTTGCTGTAGATCACTTCACAACAGGTTCCTTACCTAATTTTTATAGGCTAGGTAGTGTTATATATAAAGACGCTACTTTAGTTCAAATGGTAGAGCGTAATGATTTTTATTTAATACAAAAATCTCCATTAACAGCAGCTACTACATCTCAACCTATATTTTTATACGAACAAAACAAATTGTTTGTATCTCCTTCAACTATAACTACGGACATTAAAGTATCGTACCTTAAAAAGCCAGCTCAAATAAACTGGGCATATACGGTTGGGGGCTTAGGTCAATTTCTTTATGATGCAGCTAATTCTGTTAATTTTGAAGTCCATCCATCAGAAGAGGTAGATATTGTAATGGGTATACTTTTATATTCAGGTGTTATAATACAAGACCCTACTATTATACAAGTAGCATCTCAAAAAATACAACAAGAAGACATAAACGAAAAATCATAATAAAACATGGGATTAATAACTGAAAGTAATCAACAGTACTATGCAGGCTCTCAAAGGTTTCTATCTGCAGCCGGCCTTGGTCAGTCATTTACAACTACATTTGATACTGAGTTAGTTTTAGGTAGCAGTGATCCTTTACAAACTAACTATGCTTTAAATAATTTTAAATTATATACAGCTTTACCAGGTGTTTTAACATACACTGAATACATACTACCATATACGGTTGCTAACAATATAATAACCATAAACGGAAACTTAACAGCTAACACAAGTATAGTAGTTCAATTAAAATCTTTAAACGGAGGTCAGTATGGAAATAGAGATGCCTTTGGCCAAGCCGTTGAAGACAATTATGACAGTTACTCTTACATAAAATTAAACGATATTATAAATAACTTTCAAGTAGCCTACGTGGGTACAGGTAAATTAATACCTAGCTGTAAAAGAACAGATATTATATTTCATGCTAAAAGAGGTTTGCAAGAGTTTAGTTATGACACATTAAACAGTGTAAAGTCTCAAGAATTAACTATACCACCTAGCTTAAGTGTTATTATACCTCAAGACTACGTTAACTATGTTAAAATGTCTTGGATAGATAACATGGGTATTAAAAGACCTATATACCCAGCAAACAATTTAACTATAAATCCTTATTCAACACCTCTACAAGACAATTTAGGAATACCTACTCAAGATAACTTTGGAGAAAATACAGAAGGTACTTCAATAACAGAAGAAAGATGGGCTAAAGCTAATGACAACTTAATAAATGGTAGAGATATAATAGATGATTCTGCGTTTGCTTTTGATGCTTATGGAAGATTTGACGGTTTAGATAGAAGTCTTGGTCAACAATATGGTATAGATCCACAGTATGCAAACATGAACGGTTGGTTTACTATAAATCATAGAGAAGGAAAATTTTCTTTTTCAAACGATTTAGTTGATAAGTTAATAGTTTTAGAATACATTTCTGATGGTCTTGCTTATGATTTAGAAACTAAGATACCAAAGATGGCAGAAGAAGCTCTATACGCTCATATAAGTCACGCTATAATAGCTTCTAGAATAAATCAACCTGAATATATAGTTAGAAGATTAAAGCAAGAGAGAAGCGCTAAATTAAGAAATGCTAAAATAAGATTATCTAATATTAAATTAGATGAAATAGTTCAAACAATGAGAGGTAAATCTAAATGGATTAAACACTAAAATTAAATGGCTGAAATTAAAAATACTTTTCTTAAAGGTAAAATGAATCAAGATCTTGATTCTCGTATTATTCCTAATGGTGAATATAGAGAAGCTAGAAACTTATCTATAAGTAGATCAGAAAGTTCTACAGTAGGTGAGTTTGAAAATGTTTTAGGTAATACAGCTATATCTAGTTTAACAGCCATTGGAGCATCCGCTACAACTGAAATAATTGGACAACTAATTGATGAAAATAGCAATGTAGCATACTTTTTAGCAACAGACCATAATTCTTCTGCCGGTGTTAGAGCTACTGCAGCAAATAATTGTTATATAGTTAAAGTAAATTTATCTGTAACTGTAATCACTAATCCTATAATTTTAGTTCAAGGATTCTTTTTAAATTTTAATAAAAGTTTTCCAGTAACAGGTATAAATTTAGTTGAAGATTTATTATTTTGGACTGACAATCTTAATCAACCTAGAAAAATAAACGTTGCAAGAGCTCTTGCTGATGCAACTCATTACACTACTGAAGAGCAAGTATCTGTAGCTAAATACGCTCCTTTTGAGCCTATATTAGTTATGGAAAGAGTTCAAACTAGTTTAACTGCGGCTGTAAATAACTCGGCGACTATATTAGTAGCAGACTTAACAGGAATAAAAGTAGGAGATATAATTACTAAAAAAAATAAAGTTACTGAAACTTCTATACCTGGATTAGTTACAGTTATAGGTATACCGGGGACTGCAAATACTTTAACATTATCAAACGCTATTACATTAGCAAATGCCACAGATGTTGATTTCACAAGACCTAGCATGACTAATAAGCAAGATTTTGAAATGGCTAATCATTCTTCTGGTACTGTTACCGTTGTTAATCCAGGAACGATAGGAGCTACATACACTATAGGTCCTGGTAATGGTAATAATGATATAAGTAACTTTATTTATGGAGGTAAAAACGGTATACCTAGAATAGGAGATTTAGTAAGCGGCAATGGCGTTAATGCAGATACTACTATAGTTAGTGTAGATGTAGTTAATCAGTATAAAAACCCTACAAATTCATCAATCCCTGAAAACTTTCAAACATATCAAGATATAACTGTTACTCTAAACAAGGTTACAGCTCTTTCTACAGGAGACACTATATCAATAAGTGATAACCCTAATTATGACCCTACTTGGAGTGGAGACAAAAAAATTTTAGAAGATAAATTTGTAAGATTTAGCTATAGATTTAAGTTTGAAGATAATGAGTATTCATTAATGGCACCATTTAGCCAGGTAATGTTTATTCCGCAACAGTACGGTCAATTCGGTGGTGGAGCATTTTCAGATGAAGAAGATATGGATAACACGTACAAGTCTACTATATTAGCTTGGTTTGAAAATAATATAAATAATATACTATTAAAAATACCAATGACTAGCGCAACTGCTGGTGGAGTACGATCTGGTCTTCATATAGAAGAAGTTGATATATTATACAAAGAGTCTGATGCATTAGCTGTTAAAGTTCTAGAGACTATAGACCTATCTTCATTGAATCAAACCAATACATTTCCTTCAATATCTTTTAAAGATGCAGCTCATAGTAATGCTGATGCAAACAATGTTGTCCAGGCTGTTACTAAATATTTTTTAGATTATGATTACAGCTCTATAAAACCATATAAAACTTTACCAAATGATCAAATAACTAGAGTATCAGACAAGGTGCCAATAAAAGCGCTAGCTCAAGAAGTTATAGGTAATCGTGTTGTTTACGGTAACTATTTAGATAGGCATACAAGTCCGGCTTTTATAGACTTTAGCGCCTATGCAAGTAATAAATCTACGCGTTACGATAATTATACTCAATTTCCAAATCATCAATTAAAGCAAGACAGAACTTACCAAGTTGGTTTTATTTTATCAGACATATATGGTAGACAGTCAGATGTTATACTTTCTTCACGTGATGGAACTGCAAATGCAGGCTCTACCGTTTTTAATCCATACAATGATTTACAGCTTCAACAACAATCACCAATAGTAAATTGGTTAGGTAATGCTTTAAATGTAACATTATATACAGCAATATCAGGTACAGGTACAGCCGGGGAGCCTGGAATATATGACGCAGTTAATAATCCGTTAGGTTGGTATTCTTATAAAATAGTTGTTAAACAAATGCAGCAAGAATATTACAACGTATATCTTCCTGGTTTTGTTAATGGTTACCCAATACGTGAAGTAGTGGATTCTGAAAAAGATGTTAGTTTTTTTACAACGCTGCAAGGCGATAACGTTAATAAAGTACCTAGAGATTTAGCTGAAGTAGGTCCCAATGACAGAGAATTTACAACAAGTGAAAACTTAATAGTAAGGGTCAATAATCCTACAATAAATAATAAAACAATAGCAAATCCTACTTATCAGCAAGATAGAGCATGGAACACTCAGTATTATCCGTTGGGTATACAACAAGAAATAACCCAAATAAGTACAATTAGGGATTTTGAAATACAAGCAATACCATTTAAAGCAGATGTTGCAAAAGGAGAATACGGTGAGTCTAGTATATTACAGACATATAATTATGAAGGTGGAGATTCAGCTAATCCAATACAAAGTATTAATGAAGTTCCAGAGCCTACAGGTGCGATACCTTGGGGAAGAACTGGTCCAGATGCTACTTTTTATAATGGAGATTCAAATCCTTTTGTGTTTAAAGGAGAACAATCACAAAATAAAAACAACCCTATAGGCGCCAAAGTATTTCTTAATTCTGTTAATGCAATACCGCCTCTTGAAACACAGTTATCAATGGTACCTTTTTTATCAGTAGCTGAAACCAGGCCAGTAGAATCATTATTAGATATATATTGGGAGACATCGTTGTCAGGTAGTTTAATAAATCTTAATTCTTTAGTAAACACTCAAAGCGACGGTATAGTAAGTAGTAATTTTGAAGCGGCTAGTTTTTCAGAAAACATAGGAGCTGGAGAAATTATAGGTTTTGGATTTAACTTTTTAAATGAAGTTGGGCAATTTGTTCCGGCTTCGCAGGTTACATTGAATTCTATAACTGTAACTAACGGTGCGGGTACTGTTTTACCTTCTACAACTTTTACAATTACTAAAAATACTCAGCAAACCTCTTTTGTAATAAAAGCAGGAAATTCTAATTTCTTCTATAGCGAAAGCATTTTAAACAATGCATTATTAGGAACTTATAATATAGAGGTGGATGTTGATTTTAACAGTATAAATACTGTTCTTACTTTAGCACCATTAACATTAACAAATATTGCTCCAACAATAGATGCTTTTACACAACCAACACCAACTCCAGCTGTAGGAACTATAATAACATTGACTGGTAAAAACGGTAGCGCTGATGCAACAGTTAATACAACAGAGCTTAATTGGTCAATAGTTTCAATTAGCCCTGTAGAAACTCCTGCTAAAATTCAAATAAACGCAACAACTGGTGAATTATCTAATGATGCTATTTTAACAGACGCTACTTTTTATAGTATAAGCGTTAAAGCTACTGATTGTAATGGAAATGGATTAGATAGTGCACCTAGGTCTGTAGAATTTCAAATTGGGTCTGCCGCTGGTAATCGTGTTAACGCTGCTTTATGTCAAGGATGGCAAGGATCTGCATTTACAGGTTGTGGTGAAAGTTTAGGTGTTGTTTTTTCGGGATCTAGATTTACACCTTTAGCTGTGCCCACATCTTCAGTAACTGTTGGAAGTGTTACATATCCAGCTAACAATGCGGTTAATAGTTATAACGTTCTTGATAAAAATCAAAGTTCAGGGAGCGGATTCGAACCAACAGTAAATCATACTACAGGAGCTTTAGAGCAAGGAACGCTGTATATAACACCAACATTGACAAATGTAGGTGGTACTGGAACGGAAGATGACACTGTTACTTTTACAATACAATTTAAAAGCTCTTCAGGGGGAGGATGGGTTCAAGCTGTCGATACAAGTTCTGCTACAGTTAATAATGTAGTATTACAAGTAGCTAATAATGCAACAGTAGACAGTAAGCACGTGTTTGATGCTGTTGGAGAGTACAGAGTTTTAACAACCACTATAACGGGAGGTATGTGTAGCCTAGGTCAGTCAGGTACGTCGTTAAAGGTTAACTTTGGAGACGAAAACTTTAGTAGTTGCGCCGGAGCACCAGCATAGGTAATAAACAAAAAAAACAAGTAATTAATATAATATGTCAATAACACTAGAAGTAGGATACTTTAATTCCTTTTACTTAAAGAGAATAGCTGATATACCGGTACCAGTAGGACCTATAATTCAAAGTGTTGGTGGTGGAATATCATTTCCAGATCCAACAGCTATTCCATATCCTTGGGTAGCTCCATCTACTTCTACGATAGAAGAAGATTGGTATATTGAAGAGTCAAGAATACGAGGTGGTTATAACAATACTTCAACTGATTTAGGCGTAAAAGCATATATAGTAGAAGATAATGATGCTCAACAACGAAGATCAAGTTCATTAATATATTCTGGAATATTTAATTCTAGAACAGGTGTAAACCAATCTAATCAATTTAGTGTTGCTGAAGAAATAACTAGAAGTGTTGATCCTATTAGTGGTAGTATACAAAAGCTTTATGCTGAAGATACTAACTTAATTATATTCCAAGAAGACAAAGTAAACAGAGCTTTAATAGATAAAGACGCTATATACTCTGCTGAAGGCGGCGCGATTACAACAACAGCTAATTTAGTTATTGGTCAAATAATAGCTTATGCTGGTGAATACGGTATATCTACAAATCCAGAATCATTTGCTGTTTACGGGTATCAAAAATACTTTACAGATAGAAACAGAAATGCTGTACTTAGGTTATCAATGGATGGCATTACTGAAATATCTAGCTACGGTATGGTTGATTTCTTTAGAGATAAGTTAGCAACTGTTAGTTCTACTGGTAATATAGTAGGTGCTTATGATATATATAATAAAAACTATGTAATATCGTTACAAAACGCGGATAATACTTACAATACATTAAGCTTTGAAGAAGCTACTAATGGTTGGGTTAGTTTTTATGATTACAAACCAACAACTGGATTTAGTTCTCAAGGTAAGTTTTTTACAACAAATGGAACATCTATTTGGGAACATTACGTTTTAGAAACAAAAGCTGCACCACCCGCTCCAGTGCTTAGAAATTCATTTTATAATGCTGCTAGTTTACCTTCAACATTGAAGTTTGTTTTTAATCCAGATCCAACAAGAGTTAAAACGTTTAACACTGTTAACTACGAAGGATCAAACGGATGGGAAATTACATCTTTAGTATCAGATAAAACAGGCGCGCAACCTGCTATTCCTGCAGTTACTGATGGGTTGTTTGTAGAAGACACTTCTCAAAGAATATGGAGTTATGATGAAGGTCTTTACACGGAGGGTGGAATTTCTTATAGAGCAGGGTTTGATAGAAAGCAAAATAGATATGTGGCTGCTATAAAAAATAGTTCAACTATACCAATAGCTGGGCAAGTTTTAATTGGACCTGATAATACAGGAATAAAAGCTTATTATACTACAGTAACAATAAAAACAGATGCAACAACATTCTTAGGACAACCAAAGCAGTTATTCGCAGTGGGATCAACATACGGAAGATAAAACATTAATTAAAAAAATATAAATTATGCCAATACCATTAGCAGTACCTTTAATAGCAGCTGGCGCTCAGATTCTAGGAGGTATTTTAGGAGGAGGAGCAGCTAAAAGAAGAGAGAAAGCCGCTAGAAGAGAAAAAGCACGTCTTAATAGAAAATTAAACTATTTAGAAAACAATAGACAACCTATAACAGATCCTTATGCTGGTATTTCAAGCTTAGCTGGACTAGCAACTGATCTTAGTAGTCAATTAACTAACAACATGGCTAACCTAAGTGTAGCTACACAGGCTGCTGAAATGGAGATAGAACAAGCTGATATATCTCTAGCAAATACTTTAGACACATTAAGAGCTACAGGTTCTGGCGCAGGTGGTGCAACCGCCTTAGCTCAAGCAGCTTTGTCGAGTAAAAAAGGTGTATCTGCTAGTATAGAAAAACAAGAAGCTCAAAACGAAAAGCTTAGAGCCCAAGGAGAGCAACAGCTGCAAGAACAAAGGATGGCTGAACAACAGAGACTTCAAGGTATTCAAATAAGTGAAGGACAAAGAGTTCAAGGCGCTAGAGCTCAAGGCGCAGCTTTTGTATTTGGTGCTAAAGAAGATAGAGAAATGCAGAAATTAGACAGAGTATCTGCTCAGCTATCAGGAGCTGAAGCTAGGCAAGCACAAGCGAGTGCTGACAGAACAGGTGCTTTAACAGGTATGATTGGTGGACTTGCTTCTACTTTTGGATCAGCTGTAGCAGGAGGAGCTTTTAAAAAAGGATAATAAAAAAATAAAAGATGAGTTATAGAAATCCAGAACAAGTTGTAGATACGCAGTCAGGCCAATACATTAGGCAAATGCAGCAGTCAGTAGCTAGTTCGTTTGAAAAATTATCAAATAAGATATCAGCTGAAAACAAAGAAAGAGCTAGAAAGAACGAGATAATGGTAAGAGAAGCTGAAAAAAGATCTGAAGCAGCTGCTCAATCTATATACCAAGCTCAATCTAAAAATAAGTCAATAGACTTCAATGGTTTAAACGAACAAGTTGATATACTTAATTCAATATATAAAATACCTGCAAACGAAAGATCTCAAGAAGATAAAAACTTTATTAGAAACATGCAGTACGCAGGCACTCATATAAGTGACGTATTACAAAACACTTCGGCTGGTCAAGCAGAATATATAGAAAAAAGATCTATACCTATGGGTAATCAGGGTGGTTTTTCTTTAGCTAATAAACCTGAAAATTTAGAAGCATTAGATATACTATATGGTTTTAAAGACGCACCTGGTAGAAAAGAAGCTAGGTATGATATGTCTGGAGCTGATGGACCTGTTATGTATATAGACGTATACAATAAAGACAATAAATTAGTAGGTAGTATTATAAATAAAGATATGAGTAGTATAGCTCAACCTGAATACGTACCAAACTTATCTAAACAAACAACAGATACTCAGAAAGAAATAGAGGATCAATTAGATTTAAATGCTATAACATCGTTAGCTTATGCTAACTCAGAGCCAAAACAATTTAAAGGCCCAGGTGGAACAGTTTATTATACTAGACTTCCTGACAAAGAGTACATAAAAAACCAAGCTAGAACAAAGACTGATTCAGTTATAATTGGACTATCAACAGATGAAGCAATAACTTTTTACAACGATGTATTATCTAAAGGTAAAATGGATATGCCACAAAAAAGTTCTTGGTCTCAGCAAAGAGGCGAAGATGGTAACTTAATACCTGATCCTGATTTAGTTAAAATTCAAGAAGCTTATTTAAATTACGTTGTAGATACAAACGTTAAGTTTAATACTAGTAAGAACTTTGGAACAAAAAAACCAAGTGATTATAAACCTAGCGAAGGTGACAAGAAGTTTGCTCGTACAGCAGATGCTGCTATTGGAATAGCAAATGACATAAGAGGTTATGCTACAAATAAAGTAATACCAAATGATGTAGCTGTAAATTTTGGTGCTGGTACAGAAACGATTAGAAAATCTGAGTATATAGAGCCAACTAAAGAAGGTGGTATGGGTAAATTTATAATAGAGACTGTTAATAATAAAAATGAAATAACAGATATAGAAATAAATCTAAACACTGCTCAAGGTAGAAAAAAATTAGCTCAAGCGTTGATATCAGGTGGTGAAGGTAGTTCAGAAACAAAAGGTATAAAAATTGATCAAGTTTTAAAAGAACTATCTAGAAAAATATCTGTAACAGGAAAAGGAAAATACGACAATCTAAATAAATAATATCAAATATTACTACATGGAAGAATTATACAATAGTTTATTCGAAGCTGGTGATTATACAGGATCTTTTGAAGAATTTAAAGATCAATTTGGAGATTCAACAAAATCACAAACTTTATACAATGCTTTGAATGAAGCTGGAGATTACACTGGATCATTAGAGGATTTTAATACTCAATTTGAATTTTCACCTGCAGAAGATTTTATAACAGACGATGCAGCGAGTGCAGATGCAAAGTCGCAGGAGGGAGTTGTAGCACTAACAGATCAAGAAATAGAAGGTACGGAATTAAAATCGGTGGATACTTCTTTGGGATCACAAAAGAAAAATGTAATAGATGCTGACGCTAATATAGAGTCTGTATATGATAATTATAAAAAATACGCTGACGAAAATATACCTGTTAGTTATAATTTTGATAACAAAGCAGGTCAATTTATTGTTGACAAGATAGCTGCTTTTACTAGTGGCGCCACAGAGCTATTAGCAGGTGTTGGTGATTTTGCTGAAATGCTAATTGAAGCTCCTGTTCAATCCGCTATAAGTGCTTACAATTATTTTGCTGATGAAGAAAATGATGTTACTCAAGAGCAAAGAAATGTTATTTCAGGTATAATTGAACAAACTTTTTTTGCTGATGATGTATTAAGAATAGCTTCAGACGCTTCTTCTAGATTAAAAACAAAAAGAGATGATAAAGATGGTGTTGGAATTAGAGGGGCATTTAAAGAAGGTAACTACTTAGAAGCTGTAGATAGAACTTTATCTGGTATATTTGAAGCAGTGCCATCTGTTATCGCTGCTGTTAGTGGTCCCGTTGGCTTAGGTATTATTGGAGCTTCTTCAACTGGCCAACATTATGAGGAAAAAAGTGAAAAAAATCCTGAAGAAAGAGGGTTAGCTATGTTGGGCGTATCCGCTGTTCAAGGTAGTATAGAACTAGCTTCTGAGTTAGTAACTAGAGGTATTTTTAAAGGCGTTGGTGGTATGGTTGGTGTTCAAGGAAAAGCTTTAGCAAAAAATGTTTTAGGTAGAATATCTACAGGTATGTTTTTTGAAGGAACATCAGAAGTTGCATCTCAAGAAGCTAACAATGCTATTGACCAAATGTGGGGTTTAAATAAATACTATGATCAAGAAGGTAATTTTGATAGTGAAGCTGCTTTAACTAGAGTTTTTGATACTTTTTTAATATCAGCAGCTTTAGGTGGTGGGGTTACAGTTACAGGTGAGCTTAGTGGTAGACAAAAAGCTTTAGAAGCTGATAGAATGATGTCACCTTTACAGCAAAAACAAAACCTTAAACTTTCTAACGAAATAAGTGAATTACAAAAATTAAACACAGGTGTAGATAATAACCAGATAAAAGAAAAAATTGCATTAAAAAAAGCCGAATTACTTAAGAGTAATGCTAGAAACAGAGAGATAGTTGATGGATTCAGTTCTGATGAAAAAGTAGAGTATTTAAAAATACTACAAAATCAAACAGAATTAAAATCTGAAGCTAAAAATTTAGACTTAACTGAGGATCAGTCTAAGCTTAACAAGAAAACTCAAGAACAAAACATCAGCAAGTTAAACTCAATGTATAAAAAGAAGGCTGATGCTTTGGCTCAAGAAAGAAAAGCCAGAACATTACAGTTCGCTGAAGATGCCGCTAGTCTTGGCATAAAAAGTACTCCTTTAAGTCCTGAAGATTTTAATAAGAAAGCTAGAGAAGTTGAAATAAGCAACATAAGTAAAGATTTAGATGAATCTAAAGTGGCTAAAGAAAAAGAGGAAATAAACAACACTGATTACAGTAAAAACAGTGGTGGTTTTTTCGTGAATGGCGAGTTTTTTATGAATAAAGACAAGCTGATAGAATTAAACCAACTAAATGTTGGAGCTCACGAAACATTACATCCTATACTTAATGCTTTAGTAGGTAACGCTGACCAACAAGGCGTTGTAGTTGAAAAGTTTAAAAATCAGTTATCCAAAGAGCAGTTAGACTTCATGGAAGGCATGATGAAAGCTAGAGGGTATACAGAAAACAAAAACACCTACAACAAAGAGTATCTTACTGTTTTTTCTGATGCTATTGCTGACAAAGAAATAAAGTACAATGAAACATTGTTTACTAAAATAGGTGATATGCTAATGCCTTTATTTAGGTCAATAGGTTTTAACAAACTAAAGTTTGACACCGGTAAAGATGTTTATAACTTTATGAGAGAATATAGTAAGTCTGCAGAAAAAGGCGCTATAAGTAAAGATATTAAGCAATTTGTTGCGCCAAAATTAGGTGTAACTACTGATTTCTCTAAAACTCAAAAACAAGATTCAAAAATAGCTCAAGATTTTCAACAAGAGTTAGATAATCTAGATGAGTTTGATTTTGATAATGAATTTGAATATGATCAAGCTGTTGCTAATTTAGAGGCTAAAATAAGATCAGCTAAAGTTAAAGCTAAAAAACAAGCAATAAAAAAAGAAGAGCCAACTAAAGAAAAAACTCCTCAAAAAACATATGATAACGAAAAACTAGTAGAGACTATAAAATCAGAAAAAACTAGTAGAAAAGAGAAAGCTTCAGCAGAAGCTGACTTAGTTGATTCTTTTGATACAATGGCTTTAAAAGCTATAAAATACGATACTAGAAAAGGTGATTACGATAGAACAGAAGTAAGAGATTACTTGAGACAATTTCTACCTGGAATATTAAGTAAATATAGACCGTCAATAGAGGTAACTCAAAAAATGCTAGATGGTAAAGCTGAAACTGTTTCAGAAAAACAAGATCTAAAAATATTTAATTCTTATAAAAAAAATAACCCTAGTAAGCAATTTAACATAGGTGACAACATTGAAGTTAAATTCTCTACTTGGGTGTATAATAATATAGCTCCAAAAGCTCAACAAACTTACGAAAAGTTTAGAAAAATAGCAGATAAAAGCCTAGATGCAGAAGCTGGAACTACTGGATCTGTAAAAGAAACTGCTGCTGATACAACAACTATTACAGAAGATACATCGAAAACAAAACCAAAAGGTGGAACTATAAAACCTGTTGATTTATTAAAAGATCCTGAAGTAATAAAGCAGTACAAACAAGCTGTAGCAAAAGCATTTAAAGAATTAAACTTAAGTACTGAAGATTTAACATTTGGAAAACTAACAGACTTAGCTCCTGAGGTTATTGCTAAGTATTTAAAACTACCTTTAAACAAGGTGACTAACCCGGCTGATAACTTAGCTTTTAAAGATTTTATAGTAACTGAAAAATTAATGACAGGTACTGATAAAAAAAGTGTTGCATTTAGGGAAAACTACCCAGACGCTAAAGAAGGTGACTTAATAAAAAACGAGGCTAGAAAAATACAGGACTTTGTAAAAACAAATCTAAACGAGCTATTAAGATTAATGCCTGCTGAAAACGTTGCGCCTGAGTTAGCAACTGTTGATGCTGAAGGATACAAGACTGTTAAAGGTACTGGATTAAAAATTAAACCAAGTCTGTTAAAATACTTTTACGAAAAGACAGGTAAAAGAAGTAAAGGACTTACTAGTCAAGCTGAAATAGCAAAGCTTAAGAAATTAACAAAAGAAGATTTCTTAGAAGGTTTTGGTATAACAAAAGACGCTTCTGGCCAATTTAAATACGTTAGTAGTTACGATAGAGTTATTGGACAAAGGTTAAAAGCTATTGTTGACTTAGTTGGTAAATTAGCCACTAATACTGAAATTAGACAACTAGAAGGTATTACAGAGACTCAAGCTCAAAACATAGCAGCAGGTAAGTCTGATGTACAGTTTAGTAAAACACAAGCGTATGAAATAAGTGAGCAGCAAATAGATCCAAAAACGCTTTTAAGCTACTCAAACACTAAAAAAACATTAACCAGTGACCAAGTTTTGAAAAAATCTAACTGGATATTTGAAAACTCTGGTAGTGAATTTAAGAAAGGTATGTCTTTTGATGATTTTGAGAAAAAAATGATCAGCTTATTTGATAATAACAATTTTAAAGGAGATCTCAACGAAAATATTAAAAACTTAATAAAAGCTACATCAACATCAGGTAATCTGTACGAGTACTACATGTGGCACAATTTAAATAACAGTAAAGACTTAAAAAGCTTAGGTATAGAAAAACTATTATCTAAAACCTGGAATAGCGCTGTAGATATAGAAGCTATAGATAAAAATGGTAAATACATAGGAATTGAAGTTAAAAAGAGTTGGAGAGATAGAATGGGTAGTTCCAGTTTGTTTTATAGAAATAATAAAGCGTCTTCGTTTGAATATAACAATGGTCAAAAAAAATTACCAAATGATATAATTGAATCTATAAATAATGAAAAAGAAATTACAAGCAAGTTAAAAAAATTCTTAGAAAACTCTAAAGAAGTAGACGGTGTTATATACAAAGATGAAGTTGTATTTCCTTTTACTACTTTTTCTGAATCTAAAAAAGGCTCTTTAAATATTAGAGAAAACTTAAACAGGCCAGAACTAGGATCTGTAAAAATACCTATTAGTCAAGTAAAAAAACACTACGCTAATAAAAAAGGAAGCAAAGGTCAAGGTGTTGACTTTATAATAGTTGGAAACGAAATGTTTACCTTAAACACTTCTAAAACAAGCAAACTATCAAATTCTTTAAATGAGTTAGAGATAGGCGCAACTATAAATCTTAGAATAAAACCTAGCAGCGCTAGATTTAGAGCTAAAGATGGTAATTTTATTGAATCTTTTAATTTAACAGGAGAATATGGTTTTAACGAAAAACCAAGCGGTGGAACTTTATTTTCAAGAGTAGTTAGTAATGGAGAAAATATAGTAAATTTAGAAAAATCAGAAAACAAAGCGTCTAAGTCAAACAATGAAATGCTTCCTAAATCACAAAGATTAACAGGTGATTTCACTATGGATCAAGTTTTAGATAAAATGAGAGATTTAGACGATCAGCAAACAGAAAGCGAGTTACAATTTAGTAATACGTTAAATTTAGATAAAGACTTTAATGATATAATAGAAAATAAAACAGGTATTGCATCAGGTAAAGAATTTAAAAGAGTAAAAGCTGAAGTTGTTGGAGCTAGTAAAGGTAGGTTTAAATTTTTAATACCTCCATCTGCAGAAGATTTTGTAGGATTACTTTATAAGACTTTAGGTAAAGGTTCTAAAGGTGATGCTCAAATGGCTTGGTATAAAAAAGTTTTATTGAATCCTTTTGCAAGAGCAATGGAGAACATATCTAGAGATAGAAATGCTTTAGGTAGAGATTTCAGAGCATTAAAAAAGACTCTTAAAATAGTACCAAAAAATCTAAAAAAGAAAGTACCAGGCGAACCGTTTACTGTTGAACAGGCTGTTCGTGTTTGGATATGGAATCAAATAGGTAGAGATGTTCCAGGTTTAGACGATGCAGATATTAAAACATTAGTTGATTATATTAACGCTAGACCAGATCTAAAAACATTTGGTACAGAAATAATGAAGTTAAATAAAGGTACTGAATACACATCTCCTAATGACTCTTGGAATACAGGTACTATAACAACTGATCTACTTGAAACCTTAAATACTACTAAAAGAAAACAGTACTTAGAGGTTTGGCAACAAAATGTTGATATTATATTTTCTGAAAAGAATTTAAAT
>Ga0209532_1000547_pt1 | contig 32153 bp, 28 predicted proteins | sample COG_02_FD_184746 | JGI IMG/M metagenome (GOLD analysis project Ga0209532, IMG submission 184746) | Pelagic Microbial community sample from North Sea - COGITO 998_met_02 (SPAdes) (version 2) | ecosystem: Environmental > Aquatic > Marine > Neritic zone/Coastal water | place: Helgoland, sampling... | reverse complement strand
GTGCAGGCGTTTATTGCGGGGAATATTACGCCGTAGTAGATGGTGCTCGTCGCTGCACACTTTGCCGTCCCGGCAGAGCGCAGCGACGAGGGATCCCCAGCCAATACCCACCATCCACAAACTCCCTCCCCACATCCTCAAGCACTTCGGTTACTATAAAGACGCACTAAATACCGGAGAGTAAAAGATGCCCGTTGAAGTCCAAACTCATTATCGCGCCTGTAATCTTTGTGAAGCCATCTGTGGCCTTGAGATTAAAACTCAAGGTGATCAGGTGCTGTCCATTAAAGGTGATAAGAATGACCCTTTGAGTAGAGGTTATATCTGCCCCAAGGGCACGGCGATGCAAGACATCTACACCGACCCCGATCGTCTGCGACTGCCGGTTAAGAAGCAGGGTGATAACTGGGTTGAAATCAGCTGGGAAGAAGCCTTTGGTACTGTCGCTGAAAAGTTGACGGCGATACAAGAGCAGCATGGCCAAGATGCTGTGGCCTTTTATGCGGGCAACCCCAATGTACACAATTATGGCAGCATGACCCACGCCAGTGTGTTGCGCAAAGCGGTGCAAACCAAGACCCATTTTTCTGCCACAAGTCTCGACCAGCTGCCCCATCATTTAACCTCTTTAAGTCTGTTTGGCCATCAGTCATTGATTCCTGTGCCAGATATAGATCACACCAATTACATGTTGATTATTGGCGGCAATCCGCTGGCGTCTAACGGCAGCATTATGACTGTGCCGGATGTGCCTAAGCGCCTAAAGGCGATTCAGCAGCGCGGTGGGCGCTTTGTGGTGATAGACCCGCGCCGCACGGAAACTGCTGAGATCGCTGACCAGCATCTATTTATTCGCCCGGGCACTGATGCGTTTTTGTTAATGGCCATGTTGAATACATTGTTTGCTGAGCACCTGGTCCACACCGGGCATCTCACCGACTTGCTGGTTGGAATCGATGAGGTACGCAGTGCCTGTGAGTCGTTTACGCCTGAGTTGGCGGAGCAGCGAACAGGTGTTGCCGCCGAGCAGATTCGTCAGCTAGCTCGCGATATGGCCAACACAGAAGGCGCTGTTTGCTATGGCCGCATGGGCGTGTCGGTACAGGTCTATGGCACGTTGTGTCAGTGGGCTATTCATATGATTAATATTCTGACCCATTCTTTGGACGTGCGCGGTGGCATGATGGCCTCGTCGCCGGCCTTTGGTTTTGTTAAGCCTGGAGAATCTGGAGCAGGGCACTTTGCTGCCTTCCATAGTCGTGTCAGTGGGCTGCCGGAGTTTGCTGGGGAGTTGCCTGCTACTGTGATGGCTGAGGAGATGCTTGCTGAGGGTGAGGGTCAGATTCGCGGGTTAGTGTCTATTGCCGGCAACCCAGTGTTGTCTGCACCCAATGGTCAGCAGATTGATCGGGCTCTCGCGGGTTTAGACTTTATGGTCAGCCTAGATTTTTATATCAATGAAACGACTCAGCATGCAGATATTATTTTGCCGCCCACCAGCGCCTTGGAGCATGATCATTACGATATCGCCTTCCATCGTTTGGCGGTTCACAACACGGCGCGCTTCAATGAGCCCGTATTTGAGCCCGCCGCTGGCACATTGCACGACTGGGAAATCTTTAATGGCTTGGGGCAGGCGATTGCCGCCCGAAAAGGCACAGAGGTTAAGTCACTGCCATCTCCGGATAAATTGGTTGATATGGGCATTCAGAGGGGTCCTTACAGTGCTGCCGCTGGTCATGAGCTAGAACTGACTCTGGATAAAATTAAGCAGCATCCCCATGGTTTGGATATTGGTCCATTAGCCCCCAGCTTGCCTGAGCGTCTGTGCACCAGTGACGGCAAAATAACCTTGCTGGCAGACTATATAAGCAAAGACCTGGAGCGCCTTGGTGCTGATGAGGCATTAACCGAGGCGGATGAATTGCTGCTTATTGGTCGTCGCCATATCCGCAGCAATAATTCTTGGATGCATAACTCGCATCGCTTAGTGAAGGGCAAGCCGCGCTGGCAGTTGCTGATGCACCCTGATGATTTAGCTGCGCGCAACTTGGCGCATGAATCACAGGTGCGCATCGAGTCTCGGGTTGGCTCGGTGGAAACTCAGGTTTTGGCTAGTGATGAAGTAATGCCCGGTGTGGCTAGTCTGCCCCATGGTTGGGGACATAAACGGGCTGGCGTGAGCATGACCATCGCTGGGGCCCAGGGTGGGGTCAGCTGTAATGATCTCACCGACGATAAGCTAATCGACCAGGTTAGCGGTAATGCGGCTTTAAATGGCGTGCCGGTTCGAATTTTCGGAGTTCAGTAGTGACCAATCAAATTAGAGTCTTTAAAGATGCTACCGCCATTATTACCGGTGGCGCTTCTGGTATCGGTCGCACTATGGCGCTGGAGTTGGTCAGTCGTGGCTGTACTGTCGTCTTGGCTGATCGTCAGATAGAGCTGGCTGAAGAGTTGGCCGCGAGTATTGTTGCCAGTGGCGGCAATGCTTGGGCTCGAGAGCTCGATGTCTGTGACTATTTAGCCTATCAGGCACTGGTGGATGAAACTGTGGCCAAGACTGGCCGCCTCGACTACCTGTTTAATAATGCCGGTGTTGCGGTTGGTGGTATGACCCATGAGTTGGAGGTCAGCGATTGGGATATGAGTCTTGACGTGAATATTCGCGGCGTCACCAATGGTGTGCAGGCCTGTTACAAGCTGATGGTTGAGCAGGGTTTTGGCCATATAGTGAATACGGCCTCTATGGCGGGTCTGATTCCATCAACCAACGCCGTGCCCTACAGCACCAGTAAATTCGCCGTGGTTGGACTGTCTCAGGCACTGCGTATTGAAGCGGAATATCGCGGTGTGCGTGTGACTGCACTCTGCCCAGGTGCCATTCAAACGCCGATTTTGACCGGTGGCGAATTCGGAAGGCTGGGTTCAGGAATCACTAAACAACAGATCACTAAATTTTGGTCCGCCTTTAAGCCGATGCCTGCAGATGAGTTTGCCCGCGAAGCAATCGATAAAGTCGCAAAGAATCCGGCATTGATCATTGTGCCGGGCAACTGGGCTCGGGCTTACCTAACATTCCGTTTGCTGCCACGTCTCTGGTACCGCTGGTCGAAAAAAGGCATGGCAAGATCCATGCATATTTTTAAGCAAAAGTAGCACTCCTAATACTGAGATTCTGGGTCAAAGTCATCGGCCTAGAGTCTCACCGTTAACCCTCCGTAACAATTTAAGTTGACAGTGAAATCTGTCGCTCTATCATTGGCCGATCTGACTGACAATAATGGAGTTTTGGCAATGGCAGCCTCGCAGGACGACACAATCCGTAACAATTGGCAGCGCGAAGACGTTTTGGCGCTCTTTAATCAGCCGTTTAATGATCTGTTGTTTGATGCTCAGGTGATGCATCGTCGCCATTTCAATCCCAACCAGGTGCAGTTGAGTACTCTGCTGTCGATAAAAACCGGCGCCTGTCCTGAAGATTGTAAGTACTGCCCTCAGAGTGCTCGCTATGACACCGGTCTGGAAAAAGAAAAACTGCTAGAAATTGAGGCGGTGATCGAGGCGGCGAAAGCGGCCAAGGCCAGTGGTTCCAGCCGTTTTTGTATGGGTGCCGCTTGGCGCTCTCCCCACGATCGCGATATTCCAAAAGTTGCCCATATGATTCGTGAAGTGAAGGCCCTGGGTCTGGAAACCTGCATGACACTGGGTATGCTTAGCGAAGAGCAGTCGGAGAAGTTGGCCAGTGCCGGGCTCGATTACTACAACCACAATCTCGATACCTCGAAAGAATTCTACGGTGAGGTGATCACCACCAGAACCTACCAAGACCGTCTTAATACTCTGTCCAATGTGCGCAACTCTGGTATGAAAGTCTGTGCTGGCGGCATTGTCGGCATGGGTGAGAAGCAGCAGGATCGTGCTGGTTTGTTGATGGAATTGGCGAACTTGCCGCGACATCCGGAGTCTGTGCCGATCAATATGTTGGTTAAGGTGGCTGGTACACCCATGGCCGATCAGGCAGATCTGGATCCCTTTGAATTTATTCGCACCATTGCTGTAGCCCGTTTGATGATGCCAAAGTCCTACGTGCGGCTCTCCGCAGGCCGCGAAGATATGAACGAGCAGATGCAGGCCATGGCCTTTATGGCGGGGGCTAATTCGATTTTCTATTGCGAGAAATTGCTCACTACGCCGAATCCTAAAGCGAATACAGATATGCAGCTTTTTGAGCGTCTGAGTATTACCCCTGAGCCCTTTCATGTCGATAAAAGCAACGACGAGCAGGAGGCTGAATTACATCAAGCCCTCGCGGAGGTTAAGACTGACTCACAGTTTTATCCTGCTGGTTAGCCGCCTCAATGAACTCTATGGACGCCACACTTCAGGCGCAGTTATCTCTGCGTCGTGAAGAGCATCTCTATCGGACGCGTCTCAATGTCGCCTCCGGCTGTTCATCGACCCTGTCGGTTGAGGGTCGTTCGTTAATCAATTTTTGCAGCAATGATTATCTCGGTCTTGCTAGCCATCCCGATATTGTTCAGGCTCTCAAACAGGCGGCGGATATTTTTGGCACCGGCAGTGGTGCATCCCATCTAGTCAGTGGCCATTCGGTGGTTCACCAACAGCTTGAAGAACAGCTGGCTGAGTTCACCGGTCGTCCTCGGGCGCTATTATTTTCTACTGGTTATATGGCCAATATTGGGGCGATTAACGCCTTGATTGGACGCCGTGATCTGGTGCTTCAAGACCAACTCAATCATGCTTCGCTGCTCGATGGCGGGCGTCTTTCTCAGGCAGATTTTAAACGCTACAAACATGTGGATATGACCAGCCTGAAACAACGTCTGGAACAGTCAAGTGCGGAGCGCAAGCTAATTGTCAGCGACGGCGTCTTCAGTATGGATGGCAATGTGGCGCCGTTGCGCGAGATCAGTAGCTTGGCGAAAAAGCACAGTGCCTGGCTGATGGTCGATGATGCCCATGGTGTCGGTGTGCTCGGTGAGCAGGGCGGTGGCTTAGTTGAAGAGCTCAATATGTCTGTCGAACAGGTGCCGATTTTGGTCGGCACTCTGGGTAAAAGCTTTGGTACTTTTGGTGCTTTTGTCGCCGGTAGCGAAGCGCTGATCGAAACCTTGATTCAATTCTCACGCAGTTATATTTACACCACGGCACTGCCGCCGGCGATTGCTGCGGCAACCCTTGCTAGCTTAAAAATTGTTCGTCAAGAGACCTGGCGTCGCGATAAGTTGGCGCAGTTAGTGATACGTTTTCGAGGTGGCGCTGAGCAGATCGGTCTACAGTTGGCGGAATCCAATACTCCGATACAGCCAGTCTTAATTAACAACGATGAAAAGGTAGTGCAGGTGGGGCAGGCGTTGCGCGCTGCGGGCTTTTTGGTCGGTGCCATTCGTCCGCCCACTGTACCTGTGGGTAGCGGCCGGTTGCGGATTACTTTTTCTGCGGACCACAGTGAAGAGCAGGTGGACAAATTAGTCGCCGCGCTGGACAGCCTCAATCTTGCGGCTACTGTCTGATGAATGCCTTTGTTACATCGCCTGCGAGGTGTTCTGAGAATCGCGCTTTGACCCACTATCCCTGCGATGGTGTGCGGCTCTATGCGCAGCCGCTGGTATTGGTTCACGGTTGGGGAGTGGACAGTCAGATCTGGGCTGACCTGCCACAGCAATTGCGTCAGTTTGCCGATGTGATGACTTTGGATCTACCTGGCTTTGCCCAGTCCCCAGCGTTGGAACATTATTCCGAGGCTGCTCTGCATCAGTGGATGGCAGCGTTGTTGCCGGAGCGCTGTTATCTGATAGGTCTGTCTCTTGGCGGTATGCTCTGTAGTGGTTTTGCTGCGCGCTATCCTCAGTCTGTGGCAGGCTTAATTACGCTTTCCAGCAATATTCAATTTGTGGCTTCCGAGGCCAATTCAGCGGCCTTGGATAGTCAGCAGTATCTCGGATTTCTTGAGGCCTACAATGACGATCCAAAGAGCTGCCTAAAACGCTTTGCCGGTCTGCAGGCTCAGGGCGATCAGCAGCAGCGACAGTTGATACGACAGTTGCGCGGCATGCAGGTTGCGCTCGACAGTGACAGCGGTGCTCAGTTGCTACAACTGCTTGGGGAGATTGATAACCAGCTTTCGCTAAGTCAAATAGGTTGTCCGACACTGGCTATTTTGGGGCAGAGCGATGCCTTGGTGCCAAGTGTTAGCGCGGACAAGATTGTCGGACTCAACAGTAAAATAGAGATCGCTCTGATTAAAGGTGCAGGCCATCTGCCTCACCTCACTCAGCCAGAAATTGTTCTTGAGCATATCAAATGCTTTCTCGCTTATCATCTCTATGCGCTGGATAAAGCTAAGGTGGCAGACTCCTTTGGCCGTGCGGCGCATAAATATGATCGTGCGGCGCTGTTACAGCATCAGGTGGGCAAAGAGATGATCGCTGGATTAACGGCAAACCCTGAGCTTAAAAAATTGATCGATCTCGGCTGCGGTACCGGTTACCACTGTGGCCATTTGCAGGCCCAATTTCCCAGTGCTCAAGTGACTGGTGTGGATCTCTCTCCGGCAATGCTCGCCTACGCAGCCAGTCGGCACCCAGAGGGTCACTGGCTCTGTGGTGATGCCGAGCACCTGCCCTTAGAAGACCATTCTCAAGACCTTATATTTTCTAATTTCGCGCTACAGTGGTGCAGTGATTTAGCACGCCTCTGTAGTGAACTTTTGCGTGTACTCAAGCCCGCTGGGCAACTCTGTTTTGCCGTCCCCGGACCCCAGACCTTGTTTGAGTTGCGCGGCGCCTGGCAGCAGGTGGATGCGGAGATTCACGTAAATCGTTTTTACAGTCGCGCCGATTGGCAGGTTGCTCTTGAGCAGGCGGGTTTTAGTCAGATTGAAATAGACAGCAATAATCAGGTTCAGCGGCACAGTTCGGTGCGCGAACTATTGATGGAATTAAAAAATGTCGGCGCGCACAATAACAATGCTGGCAAGCAGAATACCCTGACCGGCAAGCAGCATTTACAGGCGCTCTATGCTGCCTACGAAGATTATAGGCAGGGCGACGGGACTATTCCGGCGACCTGGGAAATTATCCGCGTTCGCGCGATTGCATAGATTATATCTATAGCCTAACAGCAGGGTAGATTAAGACGCATGGCAAAACAGTGGTTATTTATTACCGGCACAGATACTGATGTGGGCAAAACGGTAGTCGCCTGTGGTTTGTTGGCTGCGGCCAATCAGCAGGGTTTGCGCACTGCGGCTATTAAGCCAGTAGCCGCAGGTTGCGACGTCACCGAGCAGGGCATGACTAATACTGATGCACTGCAACTACAGGCTGCCGCCAGTCACCGGCTGTCTTATCAGCAGATCAACCCCGTCGCACTGGAGCCTGCCATCGCACCGCATATAGCTGCGGCCGAGGCCGGAGTGCGAATGTCAGCCTCCCGTTTGGTGGGTTATTGCCGTGGTGTTTCCCTGTTGCCGGTGGATATGGTGGTCATTGAAGGGGCTGGCGGTTGGCGAGTGCCGATTAATTCTCGAGAAACTCTTGCCGATGTGGCCCGTGAGTTGGAATGCGCCGTAATAGTAGTAGTCGGCATGCGCCTCGGTTGTCTCAATCATGCGCTGCTGACCATGGAAGCGATCCGCCGCGACGGATTGCAAGTTGCCGGTTGGGTGGCAAATATTCTCGATTCAGAGATGCCGCGCTTGCAGGAAAATATTGATACACTGAAGCAATGCATTAACGAGCCCTGTTTGGGCACTGTGCCCAGGTTAGATGATCTTTCAGCAGAGCAGGTGGCGAAATTTCTCACTGTTCCTGGGTGCTAGAATAGAATGAAAATAGCTTATAGAGAGCAGAAAAATGTCTGAAGAAAATAAATTATCCGCGGAAGATTTAGAGCGCGTCCGCTCAGTGACTAACAGCGGTTATAACAGTACAGAGCGTCAGCCATTCCGCCCCTTGCGACTTCTTGCAGTGCTCTGGGTTGTGGTTTCGGTACTCGGTGGCATCAGTTGGTTGATTGGTAAAAACACTGGTTTTCTCTAAGTAAAAGGAAACGTTAAACATTTTGTGTTTGGCGACTTTCGTCGAACCTCACAAGCTGTTTCAGGGGAATCAATGCTATGTTGATTGAAGCACGTACTTTTGATGCCCTCGGCAGCGACTTTGATGAGCAACTCGATCCGCTGCTAAAGCGAATCTATCTAGCCCGCGGTGTTACTCAACAAGCGGCCCTGCAGCGTCAACTTACCTGTTTGCCTTCTCCCTCTACTATGCTCGGTATAAACCCTGGCGTGACCATTTTGGTGGAGGCACTGATCGAGCAAAAGCGCGTCTTAATTGTCGGCGACTTCGATGCCGACGGTGCTACCAGTTCCGCTCTGATGGTCTTGGCTCTCACTGCCATGGGCTATCAACATGTTGATTTTTTGGTCCCCAACCGTTTTGACTATGGCTACGGCCTGACCCCAGAAATTGTCGACTTGGCTTCAGAGCGCGAGCCTCAACTATTGATCACCGTGGACAATGGCATCTCCAGTATTGAGGGCGTTGATAAGGCTAATAGTCTCGGTATGCAGGTTATAGTTACCGATCATCACCTACCCGGCGCTAGCTTGCCCGATGCTGCTGCAATTGTTAATCCCAATCAGCCCGGCTGTACCTTTGTCAGCAAAAATCTTGCTGGTGTCGGCGTCGCGTTCTATTTGCTCAGTGCTCTGAGAGGCCAACTGCGAACCAACAATTGGTTCGTCGAAAATAATATTCCTGAACCCAATATGGCCACCTGGCTCGACCTAGTGGCATTGGGAACCGTTGCCGATGTAGTGCCGCTGGATCAAATTAATCGCGCACTGGTGCATCAGGGTTTGATGCGTATTCGCGCGGGGCACTGTAGGCCGGGAATTAAAGCGCTGCTCACTATCGCCGGGAAAAATCCCCAGCGCCTAGTAGCCACTGACTTAGGTTTTGCACTGGGTCCGCGCTTAAATGCCGCTGGCCGTCTCGATGATATTTCACTGGGTATTCAATGTCTGCTGACCGGCGATCCCCAATTGGCCATGGATACCGCCCGCGAGCTGGATGAACTCAATCAAGATCGCAAGGTGATTGAGCAGGATATGCAGCGGGAAGCGCTAAAGATTGTCGAACAGATCCCTCTGTCATTAGACGGCGAAGTACCATCGGCTCTCTGCTTGTTTCAGCCAGAGTGGCATCAGGGTGTGGTGGGTTTGCTCGCCTCCAGAATAAAAGAAAAATATCACCGCCCGGTAATTGCCTTTGCCCGCGGTGACAACGGTCAGCTCAAAGGATCCTCCCGCTCGATTCCCGGCCTGCATATTCGCGATGCGCTGGATGCAGTGGCGACGCAAAACCCTGGTCTCATTAGTAAGTTTGGTGGCCATGCTATGGCGGCAGGGCTCAGTCTTGATGAAGATAAATTGCCAGCTTTTAAAGATGCTTTCCAGCGCCAGGTTGCGCAACTTTTAAGTGCCGATGATCTGCAGGCGAAAATCGCCACCGATGGCGAACTGTTTCAGCAGCAGCTATCTATGCAGACTGCTGAGCTACTTCGGGACAATGGCCCCTGGGGTCAGCTTTTCCCCGAACCCTGTTTTGAGGGTGATTTTGAAGTCCTCCAGCAGCGCATTGTTGGCGAGAAACATCTAAAGTTGGTGTTGGCACCAGTGAGCGAAAGCGGTCAAAAGCAACCTTATGCAGGTATAGACGCAATTTGGTTTAATGCCGATACTGCTCTCTGGCCGAGCAGCCATCATCGCCTTGTGCGCTGTGTTTATCGCTTGGATATCAATGAATATCGCGGCCAGCAATCGCTGCAATTAATGATTCAGTTTCTAGAGCCTTTAGCTGATACATAGCCCATAGCGCATTAAAAGCCCTCAGCTGGTAAATAGCCTTTAGCCTACTCAGAGCGATTAGAGCAAGAATAATAAAACCGCTTTAAAAGGATTCACCTTGACCATTAAAACCGATCTGCGCGCAGATCTTATACTGCTATTAACCGCTTTTATCTGGGGCCTCGCCTTCGTCTTTCAGCGTTCGGGAATGGACCATATTGGTCCGATTAGCTTCACCTTTGGACGCTTTTTTATCGGCGCTGTCGCCATCCTGCCGCTCTGGTATTGGATGGAAAAACCGAAACAGGTTTTTGCCTTTAACAGGGTTAACAAGCAGGCCGCGCTGCTCGGACTGGTATTGACCGCCGGTATGCTTCTGCAACAGTGGGGTATGGTGTACACCACTGCCGGTCGCGCTGGCTTCTTGACCGGTGTCTATATTGTCTTTGTGCCCTTAATTGGTCTGTTTTTCCGCAATAAAACCGAGTGGCCCACTTGGATTGGTATGGTAATGGCGCTTGGCGGCCTCTATTTTATGGCGCAGATCGACAGCGATGAAATTTTTATCGGCGACATATTGGTACTCGGCAGTTCCTTGCTATTCGCGCTACATATTATCTTTACCGGGATTATTGCCAATAACACCTCGCCGTTCCGTTTAATCTTTGTACAGTTTTCTGTGGCCTCACTGATTACCGCTATCTTGGTGCCCATATTTGAAGGCTGGAACTGGCAGGGTATTTTAGATGCAGGCGTGGCCTTGCTCTATGTGGGCGTGTTGTCGTCAGCCGTGGGCTTTACCCTGCAGGTTGTGGGACAGCGCACGGCGCCTTCCTCTCACACTGCGATTATCCTTAGCTTTGAAGCAGTGTTTGCTGCGTTTTGTGGCTGGTGGATATTAGATGAAATACTCACCCGTCCGGAATTGATTGGCTGTGGTTTAATTCTAGCTGGAGGCTTGGTGTCACAGTTAAAGTCATTGTTAACCGCGACGCCGGGGGAGCCGATTCAGCATCCCCACGGGACGAATTAAGTCTCTAGGTAGCCGGCTGATGGCACTTAGTGTAATGATCCGTTGTCATAGTTTGCGGAGTATATTTTTTAACAGGGAGCAGTAGAGGACAATTATGAATAGACGTAAATGGTTACAGCAATTATCACTCGGTCTGATCGGCCTTGTCGGTGCCGCAAAACTTTGGGCTTTTGAAAAATTGGAACTCTCCAAAGATCAGTGGCGCGAGCGTTTAACACCATCCCAGTACCATATTTTGCGCGATGGAGGCACAGAGCCATCTGGCAGCAGTAGGCTGAATGACGAGCATCGGGAGGGGCACTATCACTGTGCCGGTTGTGATCTTGCGCTGTTTAGCTCTGCAACAAAGTATGACAGCGGCACTGGCTGGCCCTCATTCTTTGGTCCAATAGATGGCCGTTTAGAGACCAAGATGGACTTTAAATTGATTTGGCCGCGCACTGAATACCATTGCGCTCGCTGCGGTGGTCATCAGGGCCACGTCTTTGATGATGGTCCCAAGCCTACTGGGCAGCGCTGGTGTAATAACGGTCTGGCGCTCACTTTTGTGCCCCAGGCATAAGAGATTTATTCCATTAAGGGCGTTATATAACCCTTAACTACGTCTTTGATAATCGGCTGCGCCAGCGCTGTGGGGTGCAGCCCATCTTCCTGAATCATACCCTCGGTGACGCTCAATTCCTCAAGCTGAAAGGGGATCAGCAGTACCTTTTCCGATTCTGATAACTGCGGATAGACCGCGGCAAAGGCATCGGAATAGCGGCGGCCATAGTTGGGTGGCAGGCGCATACCGAACAGCACCGGCTCAGCGCCAGCGTCCCGGACTAGCTCAATCATTGCCTGCAAATTAGTCTTCATTAAAGCCAGTGGTTGGCCGCGCAGACCATCATTGCCGCCTAACTCTAACAGCACAACGTCAGGGTTAAATTCTTGCAAAAGCCGCGGTAGTCGGTTGAGGCCGCCTCCGGTCGTATCGCCGCTGATACTGCCATTGATAATGCGGTGGTCGTCTCCTAAATCACTCTCCAATAGGGCGACCCAACCGCTCTCTTGATTGATTCCATAACCTGCGCTCAAGCTATCGCCCAAGACCAGCAGTGTTGATCCATAAGTGTTGGCACCCAGTAAGATAAACAGGCAACATAGGCTATTGATGAAGGGTCGAGTTATCATGGTTTGAATAGCAGCAGGGCGCATAAAAATTCTCAGTACTCTTTTTTTAAAATGGTTAAATTCCTAACCTGGTAATTTCTAAATCAGTTAACGGAGTGCCCAGTGTAGGCACTTTTTGAGCCAATGGATATTTCAAATGATTGAAGTCAACAATATCAGCAAGCAGGTAATGACGACAGAAGGTACGCTCAGCATTTTGGATGGGATCAATCTGTCCTTGGCCGCCGGGGAAAGTCTGGCTATTGTCGGGCCATCTGGCTCCGGTAAATCGACATTGTTGGGCATTTTGGCCGGTCTGGATCTGCCGAGCTCGGGGTCAGTTAGTTTAAATGGTCAGGATATTACCGCCATGGACGAAGAGGGCCGCGCCGCTGTTCGGGCCAAGACCGTGGGTTTTGTCTTTCAATCATTTCACCTGTTGCCGAGTTTGACTGCGTTGGAAAATGTGGCACTACCCTTGGAATTGCAGGGGGACACGGAGGCACTCAAAACCGCTGCCTATTATCTGCAGCGAGTTGGCTTGGATCAACGAACTACACATTACCCCCGTCAGCTTTCCGGTGGTGAGCAGCAGCGCGTGGCTGTGGCCCGAGCCTTTGCCTGCAGACCGGTTGTTCTGTTTGCCGATGAACCTACGGGCAACCTGGATACAGGCACCGGCGAGAAGATTAATGATCTGCTGTTTGATCTAAACAAAGAAGAGGGTACTACTCTAGTACTGGTGACCCACGAGCACAACTTGGCTGAGCGCTGTGGTCAGCGGCTAGTGATCTCTGCGGGTCGGCAAGTTCCTCTCGCTATCGACGCTGCTAAGGTTACGAGAGGCAGCGCCGCCTGATGCAAGCATTGAGAATGTTACTGCGCACTTGGCGCGGCGGTCAGCTGAATCTAATTATCTGGTCCCTAGTACTGGCTGTTGCTGTGGTCACCTCGGTGTCTCTTTTGGCGGAACGTATCGAGCGGGCGTTGACCGCTCAATCTAGCAGTTTCCTCGCTGCTGATCTAGTTGTTAGAAGTAGTAAGCCAATTGATCCTCAGTGGATTACAAAGGCTCAGCAACTGCAGGTGGAGAGCGCCCAGGTATTAACCTTTGCCTCTATGGTTTATCACCAAGATGATATGCACCTGGCGTCGATTAAAGCGGTGGAGGCTAGCTATCCACTGCGTGGTTCACTGCGCCGCACGACTGTGCCATTTACCACGGATTCAAGCTTAATCGAAGGGATTGACTACGGTCCCGCGCAGGGTGAAGTCTGGGTCGATGCCCGATTGTTACCGCTGCTCAATATTGAGCTCGGCGATGAAATTGAACTGGGTGAAATTCGTTTAACTGCCACACAAATTGTTGTGGAAGAGCCGGATAGCGGGGGTTCCTTTGGAGCCTTTGGGGCCCGGGTATTAATGAATTACAGCGATATAGAGGCCGCTGGGATTATTATTCCCGGCAGTCGTGTCACCTACAGGTTTCTTATGGCTGAGGGTGCCAGTGGCTCAGCCGGCTTTGCCAGTTACACTGACTGGGTGGAAGATCAGCTCGACGTCCATGACCGTTTGATAACCCCAGATGAAGCTCAGGCCAGTATTGCCGACACCATGGATAAGGGTCGACGTTTTCTATTGTTGGCTGGCAGTATAGGTGTGGTCTTGGCTGGTATAGCCCTGGCACTGGCGAGCCATCATTTCGCCGCCGGCCAGACTCGGCAAGTGGCGCTACTGAAAAGCTGGGGTATTGCCGCCACACGTGTGCGCAGTTTGTATTTACAGCAGAGCCTGTGGCTCGGTGTTGGCGGTTCGGCTATAGGTCTGCTGGTGGGTTTTGCTTTCTCTGAGATTCTTATTGCGGTAGTCCGTGAATGGCTACCAATTTCACTGCCCATGGCCGGCATTCGTCCCTGGATTACCGGTCTGGCGACTGGTCTGCTGTGTTTGGCAGGCTTTACCTTACCTGCAATCTGGCACCTCCCTGCCCAGTCGCCACTGGCGGTGTTGCGCGATGACGTGCAGGTTGAGCCGGTGAGCTCTGTAGCCCGTGGACTGTTTGGCGTTGTGGCCGTCGCTGGATTGCTGTTTTGGTACAGCAATAATATTTACCTGTCGTTGGCGATTTTGGCAGGCTTTGGGCTTACGGCATTGGCCACGGTAGTGCTTGGTCTGCTGATGCTGCGTGTGGCCAAGACCTATGGTCAAAAACTCGGCAGTATCTGGCGTTTGGCCTCGAGTAATCTCTGGCGGCGCAAATCTCAGAGTATTATCCAGATGGTCGGTTTTTCCGGGGCCATTGCTCTGTTGATGATTATGAGTGTGGTGCGTACTTCGCTGATCGATGAGTGGCGCTGGCAGTTGGCGGATGATGCGCCGAATCATTTTTTGTTGAATGTGGCGCCCTATGAGCTCGAGGGAGTGCGGGATCTAGTCACTGAGCAAAACCTTGAGACCGCGGGTTGGTACTCCATGGTGCGCGGGCGCCTGACACAGATTAACGGCGCAGAGATTACCGAGGAACAGCGAGATAAGCATGAGTCTTTCCGTCGCGAACTGAATCTGAGCTGGACCACAGAACTACCAGAGGGCAATAAAGTAACGTCCGGAAAGTGGTGGGATGAGCTGGACCTAGCTGGAGATATTGCGCCGGTTTCTCTTGAAGAGGAATTGGCCGGTGAGTTGGGCTTGGAGATTGGCGATCAGCTGAGTTTTAGCGTTGGCGGGCTTGTTTTTCAGGCCGAGGTGGCCAGCACCCGCAGTTTAAATTGGGACAATATGACCCCCAACTTCTATTTCCTGTTTCCTGAAGGGCTGTTGGAGGACTATCCTCGGACCAATATGACCAGCCTTTATATTCCGCCGCAGCAGAAGCTGTTGGTCAATGATTTGCTGCGCCAATATCCCACGGTGCAGGTGATTGAGCTGGATAAAATTATCGACCGTATTCGCAGCATTGTCTCTCAGGTAACCAGTGGTCTCGAGGTAATGACCCTGCTGATTTTGAGCTGTGGTGTGCTGGTGATGTTTGCCGCGGTGAGTCTGTCTATGTCCGAGCGTCTGCAAGAGAGTGCCATTCTGCGCACACTGGGTAGCTCAAGGCGTTTGATTCTGGGTATTCAGTGGGTCGAGTTTAGCCTGTTGGGATCGATGGCGGGCCTGCTGGCAGCGATTGGTGCCGAGGCGGCGGTGGCAATGCTGCAGCGCTTCATGTTTGATCTGCCCTTTAGCTGGCATCCCTGGCTGTGGCTGGTGGGACCTCTGACTGGTGGCCTACTAGTCGGTGTGCTCGGTGTGGGCTACAGTCGCAAGGCTGTTACACAGCCACCACTGCAGGTATTAAACAGCCTTTAGCAAAGGCTTAAAGGCATTTAGTTGGCCCTATTCTGATCTCAGTCCTCTGCGTCCGACAGGTTGGGGTAGGGCAGCTGGATATGGAAGGTGGCGCCTATATTCAGATCTGAGGTCACCGAGATCTTGCCCTGGTGTTGCTCGGCGATAATAAATTGCGCAAATGACAGACGCTCGCCGGCGCTGTGCTGATCTTCATTGTCTGTGGCATGGCTGCTGGCGAAAAAGGGTTCAAACAATAGTTGCTGCTCTTCGGTGCTGATGCCCAACCCATTGTGCTGAATACGCACCCACACCGCGTTGTGAAATTCACTAATCTCAATATTGATCGATGGAGTGTGCTCTGGATCTTCGATCTTGCCCAGGGCATAGCAGGAGTATCTAAACAGACTGAGAAATACCTGCTGCAATTCTGGGACATGACAGCGCAGCTGAGGGAGGTTGTCTGCGTAGTTGTGATTGATCACCACATCTTTAAAGCGCAGGCCTTTAGTTACCGAGAGCACATCTGCAGCCAGCTCGACACTGTGATCCATGATCTCAGTGATATTGGCGAGTTGTTTTTTACCGGCGCCAGCATCGGAAAAGCGGACCAAATTATTCACCACCGAGGCCGCTTGACGGCCGCGAATTAGTGCGTCGTCCAGCAGTTCGTGGATACCGATGGGGTCTATATGTTCTTCCGTGAGATCTCGGCGCACGGTTTGCAGATCTTTGAGTATGGCTTGTAGAGGAATATTAATATCCTGAGCCATAACCGATGCCATTTCACCCATGGATGACATCTTGTCCCGCTGCACCAGCATATTTTCGCTCTGTACGCGCTGGGTGACATCGTCGACCATAATCACCACACCAGTTTCGAGCTGATCGTGAAGCGGGTAGATGGTGATATCGAAGTGGCACTGGCCGCGCTGGCTGTATTTTACGGTGAGTGTTTTGTCTTCATCTTGAGCCTGTTTAATCTGCTCTGGGGTGACGGCAATAGCAGGGTAGGTCTGCCATAAGTTTTTGCCCAAGACTTGGTCTGAGACCAGGCTGCTTATCTCTTCGGCCCGGCTATTCCACTGGGTGATTTCACCGTTCTTATTGAGACCGATTAACATCAGCGGCATGGAGCGCAAAATACTGGTGATATAGGATTCGGATAAACGCAGCTTGGTGGTGGTGTCACGGTGTTCAGTAACTTCGGCTTCAAGTGCCTTGTTGCTCTGCTGTAATAGGCTGTTGGCATTGTCTAAGGTGGCGGTGCGCTCTTTAACCCGGTCTTCCAGTTGAGCACGGATTTCTTCGAGATCGCGATTGTAGCGGCGTGCCGCGCGGCGAGTAAAGGCCAGACGGATTGCCGTAATCGATAGCGCGACAATTAAGATCCCGCTGGAGAAGTTCGCCACGTACTGCCAATTGGTGTTGCCATCTTCTAGGCGCAGGAACCAAAACACATCAGCAGTGGCGATCTGGCTGAAGGACAAAACAAACAGAACAAATAGTGCGGCGATATTTTTCAACGGGCTCAACCTATGTAGATCTTACACAACTATCTTCGGAACCCTATTATAGCTATGTAAATCGTCCTGTCAGGTATGATTATGCAAAACATAATCCATGGCGGGTATTTGGTTCTTTCATAGTCAGGCATTCTAAGATCGCTATCTGCTGTCATTATAAGCTTTAGTAAGCAGCTGCAATAAGGTGTTAAAAGCGACCCCAATATAGACTGGCGGTCAATCTAGAGACACTACTAATCTATTGCTCGAGATTAAAAATTTCCACACTCTATTCAAATTTGAACTATGTTTAATCTAAGTGCCAAGCATGGCTATTATAAGAACTGCACCCAAAGTGGATTCACACAAACTGCGCAAGGAATCGCTGCCCTATGAATACGCCTGACGTTATCAGTATTGCTGTATACGACCTCATTTTAGCTAGCCCAATGACGAAAATAAAAGATGTAGAGCCACATCATGTGCTAAGTGAGATTAAGATGGATTCTCTGGAGAAATTGTCCATGGCCATGGATCTGGAGGAGACCTTTGAGATAGAGATGAGCGATGATGATATTGAAGGTTTTGAGACTGTGTCGGATGTAATCACCTATCTGCAGTTAGCAGTTCAAAGCCTGGAGTTACAGTGAACTGTTTCACTAATAATTCGTGATTCAACTGACGTTTAGCGCCTCTCAGCGGATGCTATGGGGGCAGCTATATGTAATGTTTGTAAAAAAAAGAGTTATTTTTAGATCAGAGGTAGGGTTTTTGTCCACATTAGAGTCTTATAGGGTAGAACTGATTGAAAAGTAGGCGGTTGTTTTTCTAGCCGATAGTTATCTAGAACTTACTTATCAGGTTTTGCCTTTAGATTTTGATGTTTTTACGGCCCCTGCTGATCTGCGTTACTCCCCCCTTTTATCCGGCAGGGGCTTTTTTATTCTTCACAGTGCTCCTATCTTTATTCCTCTCTTCACTCCTCTCTTCACCCTTACTTTTATTTTCACTGTCACTCTTAATCATACTTTCACTTTCACTTTCACTTTCGCTGACCTATCACGTTGCTTGCCCTTCCTGTATTCACTAGGGTAAAAATAAGATAATAAAAAAGCGGCCCTAGGGCCGCTTTTCTTGGCTTACAGCATTCGCTAATAGCATTTTAACCGCATTTAGAGTCGCCACAGTTAAGGCAGGTTAAACAGCCGTCCATCATGATAGCAGCCTTAACACTACACTTTTTGCACAGCTCAGCGGCGGGTGGAAAATCGTTTGCTTCCGCAGACGCTGCAGAGTTAGATGCTGTCTTCACGCTAGTGGCACCTTCAAACTGAGCGCGTTTTTCGTCCATGATCTTTTGCTGGTGCTCGGGAATCTCAGGCTTCTTTAACATGCCGATTTTCTGTAGGTGATCTTCAATCGCCCATCCAATCTCAGCGACTAGTGAGGGCATAAACTTACCGCCAGGCTTAAAATAACCACCCTGTGGATCGAATACAGCCTTTAGCTCTTCAACCAAGAAAGTGCAGTCGCCGCCTTTACGGAATACTGCTGAGATTACACGCGTCAGAGCAACAATCCACTGGAAGTGATCCATGTTTTTGGAGTTGATAAACACTTCAAATGGGCGACGCAATTCGTGGTCAGTGCCCTCGTTCAAGATAATGTCATTAATCGTCAGGTACAGCGCATGATCCGACATTGGGGTCTTTATTTTGTAAGTGCTGCCAGCCAGTGCTTCAGGTCGTGAAACCTTTTCGTGCATCTGAATGATATTGTTTTCAGCAGCTTTGGTTTTTGCCTCTTTAGTCTGCTCTTCGGTGGCTACTGTATAGCCAACGATTTTCTGTGCAATTTTCTTAGTCATTTTGGTCCTCTCTGGAGTCTACGGAATTGGGTTGCTTGATCAGAATTTACCGTAGTAACCTTCTTTCAATGCGTCAAATAGGTTGGCAGCGGTATGTGTTTCACCGTCGTACTCAACTTCTTCATTACCTTTGAACTCAACCTTGGAACCATCTTCCAGAGTAAAGCTGTAGGTAGTGTTTCCGAGATCTTTCTCAGTGACTAGAACACCCTGGAAAGCCTCTGGATTAAAGCGGAAGGTGGTGCAGCCCTTGAGGCCTTTCTCGGCGGCGTAGAGATAGATATCTTTAAAGTCTTCATAGTCGCAATCAGTAGGTACATTGATTGTCTTGGAAATTGAAGAGTCGACCCACTTCTGCGCTGCTGCCTGAATATCCACGTGGGCTCTGGGCATAATGTTCTCAGAGCTCATAAAGTAATCCGGCAGTGCCTCCTCATCGCTGGTGCCATAGGGCATAGCTTTATTGTTGATCAATGTGCGGTAAGCGAGCAGTTCGTAGGAGAAAACATCAACTTTCTCTTTCGACTTCTTGCCTTCACGGATCACGTTGCGCGCGTAGTGGTGAGCAAAGCTTGGCTCGATACCATTACTGACGTTGTTGGCCAGTGACAGGGAGATTGTGCCGGTAGGAGCAATTGATGAGTGGTGACTAAAACGACAGCCCTCTTCAATAATGGATGCGACCAGTTCTGGAGCAACTGTGGCTATGGTCTGCATGTACTTACTATACTTGCCCAGTAACACTTTCCCCTTGAGGCTATCGCCAACTTTAATACCGTCTGCAGCCAATTCAGGACGCTTAAACAGCAGCGCAGCAGTGACTTCAAAGTCGTCTTCCATAATCGGCGCTGGACCTTTTTCACGGGCCAGTTCGAGGCCGGCTTTAAGACCAGCAACAGCCATGTCGCGAGCGATACGATCGGTGAATTGCAGTGAATCTTCATCGCCGTACTTCATTTGCAGCATAGTGATTGCGGAACCCAGCCCCAGGAAGCCCATACCGTGGCGGCGCTTGTACTCGATCTCTTTGCGCTGGTTTTCTAAGGGTAGGCCATTGATCTCAACAACGTTGTCGAGCATACGAGTAAATACAGCGACTACTTCGGCATATTCTTCCCAGTCAAAGTAAGCGTCTGGGGTGAACGGGTTGCGCACAAACTTGGTCAGGTTAACCGAGCCCAGCAGGCAGCTGCCGTAGGGGGGCAGGGGCTGTTCACCACAGGGGTTAGTGGCGCGAATATCTTCACAGAACCAGTTGTTGTTATTTTTGTTCACTTGATCGATCAGAATAAAGCCTGGCTCAGCGTAGTCGTAGGTGGAGGACATAATGGCGTTCCACAGCTTTTGAGCGCGAATAGTTTCATAGATGCGGCAGGCGACTAAGCCAGCTTCATTGCAGTGATAGTTCTCGGTGGTTGGGAATGGCTTCCAGACAACGTTGTCGCCATTCAGGTCGAGTCCAGCGTCAATCTCTTTGGCACTGATTGGGAAGGTCAGGTCCCAGTTGCCATCGTTGCGCACGGCTTCAATAAACTCTTCGGTGATCAGCAGTGACAGATTGAACTGGCGCAGACGACCGTCTTCACGCTTGGCGCGGACAAAATCAAACACATCGGGATGGCTGACATCAAACGTCGCCATCTGGGCGCCGCGGCGGCCGCCGGCAGAGGACACGGTGAAGCACATTTTGTCGTAGATATCCATAAACGACAGTGGGCCTGAAGTGTAGGCACCGGCACCAGATACATAGGCACCTTTCGGACGCAGTGTAGAGAATTCATAGCCTATGCCACAGCCTGCTTTAAGAGTCAGACCAGCTTCAAGATTGCGCTCGAGAATACCGAGCATAGAATCTGGCACTATGCCGGACACAGTACAGTTAATCGTCGAAGTGGCTGGCTTGTAGGCTTGAGCACCGGCATTAGAGATAATGCGGCCAGCAGGGATCGCACCGTGTTTGAGGGCCCAGACAAATCGCGCCTGCCACTCTTCACGGAGACTTTCGTCTTCAACATCAGACAGCGCTTTAGCAACTCGGGCATAGGTCGCATCGATGTCGGCATCGACAGGATTGTTCTCTTTATCTTTGAGACGGTACTTTTTGTCCCAGATATCCAGAGATGCTTCCTGGAAAGTGATTGCTGGTGTTTTGTTTACGGCTTTCACGGCTTTGACTGATTTTAATTTGGTTGCTGTGCTCATGGACTGACCTTTTCTGTTCGTTTTCTGTTTGTCTCATTCGGGGCTAGACTCGGGAGACATACTGTTGCCTAGCGCCAGTTGATTGCGTATTTTTTCGTCCTAGATATTCTTTTCACGATTCTTTTTTTGGTCTCTTTGGGCAGGACTACGTTACCACGCCGGAAAGCAGTTTATCCTACATGGTGTGTCATGCAACCCTTAATCCACTATATATTGTGTTTAATTCTGCAGCTGTGCACATAGTGTTGGGTTAAGTCATTGAAAAACTTGTGGATAAATCCCTCTGCTCCCCACCCTGCCAGAGGTTGTTGAAATAACTGACCGACCCCAATAAACCGGTCACGTTGCTGTTCCGTACAACTCTTGTAATTGTCGCAAGTCAGGGCCAATAGAGCATGGCGACGTTGTGCCAGTCCGGTGACTTGGCTAAACTAGCGGACCTGTTAAAAACAGAATTTGATCTAGCCTGTAAGCCGCTGTTTAAATCCTGTAGCTGATCTCGTCTTTGATCATGTAATTAAAAGTGTAATTCATTCGAACTGCGGTGTGTCGTCAGGGCATCGACCGCTATCTATTGAGGCGTTTCATGGATATTTTTGACTTCTCCGAGGGCCGTGAAGGCTATTATGGAGAGTACGGTGGTGTTTTCCTTCCCGAAATTTTGCAGGCAACTATCGAGGAGCTGCTCGTCTGCTTCCGCGAGTGCAAGGCTGACCCGAAGTTTTGGCAGGACTATGTGGCGTTGCTGCAGAACTACTCCGGACGTCCAACGCCCATAACTCACCTAGAGAACCTTTCTCGCAAACTCGGTGGTGCACAGATCTACGTTAAACGCGATGATCTCAACCACACCGGGTCTCACAAGATCAACAATGTGATGGGTCAGGGTTTACTCTGTCAGCGTTTGGGTAAATCGAAAGTGATTGCCGAAACCGGTGCTGGCCAACATGGTTTTGCCACGGCGACTATGGCGGCTAAATTTGGTTTCGAGTGCAAAATTTATATGGGTGCGGTGGATGTTGCACGCCAGCGTCCCAATGTATTCTGGATGGAAAATCTGGGCGCTCAAGTTATAGCCGTAGAGGATGGTCAGAAGACGTTAAAAGATGCTGTAAACGAATGTATGCGTGACTGGGTCACCAATATGGCCGATACCCACTATATTTTGGGCACTGCCTGTGGACCTCACCCTTTCCCGGAAATGGTCAGCTGGTTCCAATCGATTATTGGCCTCGAAGCCCGCGAGCAGATGCTCAAGCAGGCCGGGCGCCTACCAGACCGGGTTTATGCCTGTGTCGGTGGTGGTTCCAATGCCATGGGAATCTTTCAGGGTTTTATCGATGACGATGTTGAATTGATCGGTTCTGAGGGCGGTGGTCACGGAGTTGGTTCTTATATGCACTCCTCACGTCTAGCCTACGACGATGCCACAGTGGGTGTTGCTCAGGGTTACAAAACCTATTTCCTGCAGAACGATGAAGGCAATATGAATGAAACCCATTCTGTTGCTGCTGGCCTTGACTATATAGGTGTAAATCCCATTTTTGCTCACCTCCACGATCAGGGCAAGGTGCGTTTTGAGGCGGCCACGGACGTCGAAGTGAAAGAGGCACTCAAGCTGACTATGCGTACCGAGGGCTTGATCCCGGCGCTGGAAAGTACTCACGCTTTTGTCACTGCGATTAAAGAAGCGCCGACCATGGGCAAGGATCAGATTATTCTGATCAATCAGTCCGGTCGTGGGGACAAAGACATATTTACCATTGCCGATGCTCTGGACGATGCCAAGTGGAAGTCCTTTATCGGTGGCAAAGCTGATCAATATCGCGCGGAGAACAACTAATGGGTCTGCAACGTTTTATTGCCGAGCGCAAGCAGAGCAAAGATATTTTGCTGATGGCCCATGTGGTCTGTGGCTACCCCTCCTTCGAGGAGAATCTTCAAGAGCTGGAGATTATGGCTGAGGCTGGTGTAGATCTGGTGGAGCTGCAGTTTCCCTTCTCTGAGCCCAGTGCCGATGGCCCGCTTTTTGTGCTTGCTAATGAGCAGTCGCTAAAATCCGGTACCACGGTTGATCAGTGTTTTGAGTTTATGAAATTGGTCAGCGGACGCTTCCCGTTTAAAGTATTGATGATGGGTTATTACAATACGGCGTTTAAAATGGGCGAAGAGGCCTTTGTAAAGCGGGTTAAAGAATCTGGTGGTGTTGGCTATATCTTGCCTGATCTGCCCATTGAAGAGTCACCTAAGTTGCACCGGCTCTCGGAAGAAGCCGGCATTGAACCGATTATTTTGATGACCCCGACAACTAGCGATAGACGCTTGGCGAAGCTCGGCGAGGCCAGTCGCGGATTGGTCTATGTGGTTGCCCGAAAAGGTGTCACTGGTTCGAAAACCCAAATGGGTGATGATGTACTGGCGCTGATTGAACGCTGCCGTGGGCACACTGATGTTCCCCTGGGTGTGGGTTTTGGTATCAGCAGTAAAGCCGATATAGATGTACTGCGTGGCCATGCCGATGTCGCGATCGTTGGCACGGCTGCACTTAAAATTTGGCAAGAGGGCGGTGCACCTGCGCTGCGCAAGTTCTTTACTGAGTTGATGGCCTGATCTCGATAGAGGATGTTAATTAAACGCGTCCTGAGTGACTGAGAATCGCCAGTCATTGATCAATTGATTCTCCACCTCTTCAAGGGGTGGGTAATCCCCCCAAGTGACTCTCTTGATACAAACCAAATGCGCTCCCAGGGATGAACTGATGGGCCCGTACCAGCAGGGAAGAGATGTGCTTTCTATTCTGCTCTTTACAGAACTCTCTATAGAGCTCTCTAAAGGAGCCTGCTCGATCTCCATCAAACTGTCGACAAAGCGCTGCCCGTAGATATTTCCAAGCTCAATAGTTGATATGGCAGAGTGCTGATCCCTAAGGTCTGCCACTGGTGGTTGCTCTGTATCCAGTTCTTGCTCTGCTCTCTCGAAAACACGACCGCCGTGTTTGGCTGTGGTGAAGCTAATCACCTCAAGCCAAAATATGGATGGGTTGCGATAGCGCTGTTTATTAAGCTTGTAAAATACCGCCAGCGCATTGGCGCTGGGCAACTGCTGAGTGGTGACATTCTTGGTTAATCCGGCCAATTTTTTGTCCATAGCCAATGTATCAGTGGTGCTATGAATCTCAGCGCCTATACCAGGGGGGGCGGTGATGGCTTCGCCAAATAGTTTGCTGTTGATACGTTGCTGTAGTGCCGCGCTGTCGACATTGGTCAGTGCATCAATGCCACTTGACGAATTGAGCTCGGGGACGTCTCTAGCAAGCCAATAGGCGGCCGTACTGACGGCTAAAACAACAGCCAGCAGGAAAAGTAAGAAACCAGGCCGCGTTGTGGGTAGTTTGATCAAGGTCTTATCACTGTTTAAAAATCTTTATCCAATCACCGGCCTTGGGTTCGCCGCTGGGGTAATGGCCGTTGATTATACGCAGGTCGTCGACTTCAGATAGGCTAAGATTTAAGGCTTTGCCGAGCTTTTCAAAGGTGGTGGCGTTGGTTGCTTTGACGTAGTGAATCCGCTTCGGTTTTTGACCGTCGATCTCGCGGCGGGAAATCGGCCTAAAGGTGGCGATAGATTGTCTAAACAGCTTGTCTGCCTCAGGGAAGAGTTCTGCTCTGCTCACCTCTCCGGTAAAGATATAGGCATTGCGCTTGTAATAAATCACCGCAATGCGACTGTCTGGCTTGTCGCCATTACCGGGCAAGATGCCGCTAAATCCTTTTAACCCTGCTGGGGCTATGGCGCTGCCCTGGTCCAGTTTTGCAACCTTGAGATGGTTGTAGAGATACTCTTCCGGCGTCTGGCTAGTGCGAGCTATGGGTAGCATAGCCAATTTCGCATCCCCGGTTTCAAGTTTGCTGGCTGGAATGTTGTCTGAAGGGTCGGTTGACGTGCCGTCTTTAGCCTCGCTTGCATCACTGGTTGCAACACTCACTGAAGTGCCAATTGAACTGCGAGTTTTGCTGTCATTAGTCTGTTTCCAACCCTCCGGATAATCGAAGCGCACCCGCAGTGTCATATCCGAGTAGCGTTGAGGTTTGACCTCCTTGGCGAGAAAGTTTTCCCCCCAGATCAAACCTTCGGTGAGCTGACGGTAGGTTGCTGCGCCGTCACCACGAGACTGTTGCGCCTGAAAAGTTTTGGCTTTGCTCACCACTGTGCGCAGCCGTGAGTCATTGCGCGGGTGGCTGGAAAAAATACCATGATAGGTTTGCTTGCTGGCGCCTTTGGCTCTGGCGCGGTCTTTTTGCAGCAGTTCATAATCTTTCATTATCGACAGCATGCTGATCATTTCACTGGGTGCATAGCCCAGTTTGGCCATATATTCGGCACCAGCTTCATCAGCTTCCAGCTCGTTGCGCCGGCCGTAACCGCGAATCAACGAGTTGGCGTATGCCATGCCTGCTTCATAGACCTCACCACTGCCGGAGAGTATTGCAGCTACAGTGGAGAGAATCTGAGCGCCTGTGGCTTTGCCCTCCTGGCCGGTGACATGTTTGCGGGTGATATGACCCACTTCATGGGCCAGCACCGAGACCAACTGTGCCTCATTACTAACATAGTTAAGTAGGCCGCGATTGACGTAGACATAGTTGTCCCTAGTGGCGAAGGCATTCAGGTCCGGGGAGTCGAGGAGGGTGAAGATGAATTTTTCGCCGGCCATTTCTGACTCGGCTACGATCTCTTCGCCAAGTTTTCTAATATAACTGTCCAGCGCCGGGTCGTCGTAGATCGGGGTACCCTGAAGTACTTCTTTATAGAAATCGGCCCCTGTAATTTTTGCCGCCGCCTGCCCAGGGGCGAGTAATACGAGACAGATCAATGGTCGGGCTAGATACTTATTCATAGGGGCTGATCTAAGGTGAAGAACTGTTTTAGCTGGGTGCCAAGACTGGCGCAGGCATCATTTTTAACCGGTGTCAAAAGGGGTATTGGTGCGACCACACCAAGCAGATAGGAGGTTCCTGAGGAGTCCACGCGCAATCGGCCCTTTTCCGTAAGGTTGGTCATATCCCAAACTATGGCTTCGTAGATGGAGCTTTTCTCCCACTGGGCGAAACCGAAACAGCCACCACCACCTGGCGCTATGGCGCAGCTGATTGAACCGCCTTTGTCATGGGTCTCAGTAGAACCATCGAGCCACACCAAGTAGCGTATGCCGTTGCGCTCTATCTGTTGTTTGATCGCGGTGTCTTCCATAAGCCGTCGCAAACGCTTGAGTCCTTTGGGTGCGGTGCGCGGTTCAAACCAGGGATAAATTGCATCGACAAATTGCTGTTCGGGGAATACACCTATATCCGCGCCTTGCATTTTTTTGGCGACACAGTCAATAAACTCCCTGTCAGTATCATAATGTCCGGCATCGCGACGACCGAGAATTACCACTGACTGTTCGCTATTAATATCCAAAACCTGATTGTTGGGACGGTATTCGTCGATGGTGGTGGTTGCGCCGCAACCAGCGAGCAGGGCTGCGGCACAGAGTGCGATTAATTTATTCACTATTGGACCTCCTTTTCATCGAGGGGTATCTGCTCTGTGACCACCCAATTGTAAACACTGGGTATGCGATAGAAGTCGAGCAGCAGTTTGGCGCCGGCATCCCGCAGCGCGATCACCGCGGCTTCTTCGATAGCATTGGTTTTGGAGAGCATAAAGGAGTCCGGTGTTTTGCCGTAGGCGGGCATAAACCAGCTATCCACCTGATCGCCATCGGCGGTTTTAATATCGAGACTGTATTTGATCCACACTTCATAGACGTTGAGATAGGTGTCTGACGGGGTGGAGACCTGCACTTCCTGCACTGACGGCGTAATCACCAGTGCGTTGTCAAAACTCACCTCTGTTGCTGCAGAGACAAATTCTATCCGCTTAAACAGGCCTGCAAAGGCATTGCTCAGCAGCTTGGTCTGGGCGCTGCCCATATCTATACTGGTTTTGCTGTTGGGGTTGGCAATATAGCTTTTAAACTCTTCACTGAAGACAATGGCGGCTTTAACCGGCTTGGGTTTTGATACCACTGAGGGGAATTGTGAGTCGATCTGCACCTGCGATGAAGAGCTGCAGCCGTTGATAAAAAGCACTGTTAGTAGCACTGAGAAAATTGTTATTTTAGTTGTTGGCATATTCGTATCCCTTTAGTTAAGGCTGTTTAAGCCAATAAAGGTTCCCCCGTTGTTGTAACTTAATTCACGCATCAATGCGGCAAACTTGATCGCCGATGGACTGGGTGCACCGCCCCGAGCAAAATGCACGGGAAAGCCAATGGCGTGAATGCGGACTAATCGGTCGGCGCCAAGATGAGCACGGTTGAGTTTGTCTACAGCGCGAACCACGTTTCTAATGGTGCGACCCTGAAAATCATCCCCCAGAGTGTAGATACTGATTTTGCGCTCTCGTTGATAAAAGGTTTGGATCGCGGCATTAATGCCTTCCACCGGGCTCGAGTTACTGAAGGGTGCCCAGTTGCCGAGGGTGGTAATGATCTCTTCGCGCATCTTTGGGCTGTCGGGAATCCAGCGCTCGCGATAGGCGGAGAACATATACTGGCCCATATCATTGAGTACCTGTATACCTTTGACATCGGGATAAATATCGAGAATATTGATCATCTCTTTTTTTACCCGTTCCCAGGCGGCTACCTGCATGCTGCCGGAGGTGTCGATAACAAAAATAATATAGTCACTGTCCACGGGGATGCCGCCGATCAGATTGTTTTGCTGTTTAAACTCTGGACCGACCAGGCGCTCCATCTCTTCGGTGAGGATTTGCATCACCAGCTGTAACTGTTCGGTTTCTCGTGCCTGAGACAGGGAGATAGCCGCTGCCTGTTTGTCGACGCTGGCGAGCTTGGCCTTGAGCCGTGCCACCCGGTCAAGCAGTTCTGAGAGCTGCTCCTTTCGCGACTTGAGCTGATCGTTGAGCACCACAGATTCACCGCGCACATCAAATAGTTGCTGTTGGAATTCTTTAACTGTGCCGCGCAAGGCCTTTTCTGCCTCTTCCAGGGCGCCGGGGTCTCCGACCTTGGCGATCACCAGTAACAGCACAATTGCGCCAAAGCCACAGCTGATAACGTCGAGAAACGAGATGCTGGCCTCCTGAAATTCGCGGCGCTGACGTTTCATGGCCAATCCCTTGAGGGCGCAATAAAAGCCCCTTGAGTGGTTACGCCAAGTTGCCAGAATAGAGCAGCGGCCTCGGGATCGCCCTCCATTGGGAACAGAATAGTATTTACCGGCATGCCTCCGGGCAGGCTATCTAGGGCGTTGGCAAAGTAGCTGCGGCGCTGCTGGCCACTGACCATGTATTTCTTCGGTGGCGTGGCGCCCTGAGTGGGCAGGCCATCGGTGAGAATAAATATATTGTCGGGCTGATCGTCGAAATCATTGATCGCGTTGATAGCATTAATCAGGCTGGTGCCACTCCCCGGGGAGTATTGGCGAATACTTGCCACAACCTGCTCCAGAGCCAGTGAGTCCGCCGCGTCGAGCCACTCCCCCTCGGAGCCTACAAGGGCTGGCTGGGCTTCTGTATTAAATATATAGACTTGAAAGCGACTGCTGGGCGGCAGCTGCGCCAACAGCCATTCTACTGTGCGCAATGTCCACTGCCATTTCGGTGACTGCTGTTTATCTGCGTCGCTCATATTTCTCCGTCGCACCACATTCACCACGGTGTCCGCGAGCATACTGGCGGAGCCGTCAACCAGAATAATCACTCGCTCGCCGCCGAGTTTTAAACCGGTGAGATATTGACGGTTACCGTCCCCGAGAAACTCGCGCACCTTGTCGCCAAAATCCAGTTCTTCCATTTCGGCAGTCTGCTCTTCGAGCTGTTCCACCTGGCGGCGCAGTTTGGCGATATCGTCTTTGGGATCGGATTGAATACTTCTTTCGATTTCTTCGAGATCCGTGAGCACTCGGTCTGAAGCGCCCTGAGCTTTAACCAATTCAAGCTGTAATTGCTCTAGGCTGTTTAAGAGTTGAGTCTTTGATTCTTCAGCTTGGCGAATATCTTCCTGTAACAGCTCTACTTCAGAGGCGAGTCGTGGATCTGGAGTGACAATTTCGGTGACATTGTGGCGCAAAATCAAAAATAGCAGAGTCACTGCACCAAAGCCGCAGGCCATGATGTCGAGAAATGAGAGGCTAAAGGCAATATTGCGACGCTTTTTAGCCATTGCAGACCTCGATTAACTCAAATTTGTGGGCGTTGATATACAACTCCATACCGCAGAGGGCTATATGGGGTAATTCCACTATGGCGTTGGGGTTTTTGTGCAGAGCTATAACCTCCTCGCCTTTGATTGTCAGCACGGCTGTTGCGCTGTCGCAATGGCCCTCTAAAACTTGAACTCGGTTACTCTCTATGGTGATGCTTAGAGGTTGCTGCAGCGGCCAGGCTAGCCCCTGGTAGAGCAGGTGCGTGGCAGTGCCAGGAAGCCTGACGTCCAGCGGCGGCTTCGCAGACTTGTCCTGCAGTTGCTCAATTGAGGTGATTCGGTGCAGATCGTCACTTATAGTAAGTGAGGTATTGGCAATCAAGTCATCGGCAAATTTAAAGCAGCTATCGACACCCTGATGCGCTTTTAAATGTCTTGAGGCGTGAAACTCATCGGTCAGTATGGAAATCATCCGCGCATTTTTCGAAAAGCTGACATCGTTGTCAGAAAATTGTCGCAGCATCGAGGTGAGTTTATTTAGTCGGCTTGAGAGCAGCTCTAGGACTTCCGACTTATACAGCATCACCGGCAGGTCACCCCGCGGTGAGGGAATTACCATGCCGTATTCCGACTGAGACTCAAAGCGTATGACCCAGTCCGGGAGCAGGTCATAGATTGCCTGTTCTCCCTGGGGTGCGTTCATGGGATCAAAGCGAAAATTCTTCACTAACTTGTCGCGGATATGTCTGGCTAATAGGGCGTAAATATCCATGGCCCCCAGTTCTGGCAGCACACGCTGAGCGGTAATCTGAACGCTGTTTTCGCCGAAGGTAATTTGGCTGACGACTGATTGAAAAAGGTGCAGATCTATATGCAATGTAGTTTTTTCTTGTTCTTTCGGGCCGTGAACATGGTCTGCTATATAAATACAGTCGGCGAGGCTGCTATCGACAATCCCTATTACCTGGGTCGGAATTGCACTGAGTAGTCCCAGCAATAACGATAGCTGTTCATCATCGAAACAGGCGGCGACACTGATGACCAATTGTTCAGGTGAACCGGCGCTGTTGAGCAGTGTTTTCAACTGGGCAAAGGCAATGTCGGCGTGGTGTCTTGCCCAGCGCAAATCGCCGGATAATTCGGTCTGGTTGAGATTGCGCCAGTACTGGCGGTAGACGTTTTGGGGTTGCAGCCACGCCTGTTTACGTGCCTCGAGGCCAGTGACAATGCCTTCGCCAGTGTGCAGGGCAAAACCGGGTTCGGAGAATACCTCGCCATCCTGATTTTTAATCAGCAGAGCTTGATCATTGAGTTCGAGGACAGCGAAACGCATGATTTATTTGGCCTTTAAAAAGCGCAGCAAGTTGTTTTCACAGTAGGCGTGAGAGTCGAGGACTAAGCGCTCCTGAACAAGTTGTAACTGATGCATAAAAAACATCACCACCATGCTGATTAGCAGGGCAATAAAAGTTGAGTTAAAGGCCACACCAAGACTGCTGGTAACACCGGCAATATTGCCTTGCATGGCTTCGTGAGCCTGACCCAGTGCAGCACCTATACCGCGCACTGTGCCAATGAAGCCGATCGATGGAATCGCCCAGGTGATATAGCGAACCATGGAGAGTTCCGAATCCAATCGATCGTTTTCATTGTTACAGACAACGTTTACCGCGTCGGTGGCGGACTGCACGCTGTCGGTGACCTGGAAGCGTGTCAATGCAGTTTGCAGGGCCCGGGGCAGCAGCAGTGAGCGCTGCATATCGTCTAATGATTGCAGTGGTCGCGCCAGCTGACTGGCATCCTCTGGCAACACTCTGGATCCTTCACTGATATTAATCAGGGGACTTGAGAACATTTTTTGTTCGCGCAGGGCATTGCGGGTCTTGTAACCCATAATCGCCAGGGCCCAGATCATCAGAATAAAACAGGCCTCCTGCTCAAGGTCTTTGATAACAATAAAAAACGATCGCGGCACCTCGTAATCTTCACCCGCAGCGGCCATCTCAGCATGGTGACGGATAGTACTCTCGGCATTGGGGCGCACTACAGTGACAAAAATCGCATGCACGACAATAACTGCCAGCAGCAGGGCGACTAGTTGAAAAAACATTTCGTTGGTGTGACTTTTCATTAAAGGCTCCTGTTATCGCAGTCTTCTGAGGGCTGCTTAATGTTCAGTTGATCTAAATATCCGATGGCAGTGGCACCGGGAAATCTTCAGAGATCTCCTCGCCGGGCTTAAAATCTCCTAGGGGTTTTCTTTCAGTGGCTGTCGCCGACTCTTTTGCCTGCGATGACTTATCTGGTTCAACTGTTGGTTGAGACGTATTTTGCGCAACAGCGTCGTCGGCCTGAGATGCTGTTATCTCCGGAGTATTTTGTGACCACAGCACCGACGAGCCGAGCATAGTGGCTAGAACCCCTGTAGCGCATAAAAATTTAACAATTTTGCTCATAGAATCGCTCTTGTTTGATCTGTTCTCTCCTTTCGCCAGATCAGTGATCTGACGACCTCAGGGGTTGTGGCGCGGCGCGCGGGCTAAAGCGTTCGGCCTGGTTTATCCACGTAGCGCGCTATCCTAAAGCCTAAATCAATCCGCCCATCAGTGCCAGAATCCCTGTAGCTGAGGCGCAGCTCGGTACGTGAGGCAAGGGCCCAGCTGGCGCCGCGAATCACATGCTTAGTGCCTGTCTCGGGCCCCCGGGGATCCACGTCAGCGTCACTGCGATTGGGGCGTATATCAAAGTAGTCATTGACCCATTCGGCGGCATTACCGCTCATATCATAGAGCCCTTTGCTGTTAGCTGAGAAACTGCCAACCACCGCAGAGACCGGATACTGATCGTTGTAGTTGGGCAGGGTAAAGCTGAGAAATCCTCTGGCACTTTGATCCGCATAGTTGCCGCTGATTTGCATAGGCGGGTAGAGCTCATTGGCCCAGGGGAAGACCCGGCTGTTTGATTGCCCG
>Ga0209532_1000543_pt1 | contig 32209 bp, 27 predicted proteins | sample COG_02_FD_184746 | JGI IMG/M metagenome (GOLD analysis project Ga0209532, IMG submission 184746) | Pelagic Microbial community sample from North Sea - COGITO 998_met_02 (SPAdes) (version 2) | ecosystem: Environmental > Aquatic > Marine > Neritic zone/Coastal water | place: Helgoland, sampling... | reverse complement strand
ATCTCTCTGGGCCTGACTCTGGCCCATCCCAACAGAGTTACAAAGCTTATTCTAATGGCCGCCGGTGGTATCGAAGAGCGCGAAGTCTATTTTGCCATGCCCGGTATCCAGGCAATGGTGGCGTATCCCATGGGCTCGCCTGCATTTACCCGAAAAGTGCTCGGCACCCTGCTGGAGCGTCTGGTATTTGACAAACGCCATGTCACCGAGCAGCTGATCAGCCAGCGCTGGCATATTTTGCAACAGCAGAACGCGCAGGTTTTGGCGACCATGCAGATACCTAACCTGACCAGCCGTCTCAAGGAAATCAGCTGTCCAGTGCTGGCATTTTGGGGGCGCGAAGATGAGTTCTGCCCGGTGAGTGGCGCACTTGCACTACAGAGCGAGTGCCCGCAGGTCAAAGTCATTACCCTGAGCCAATGTGGTCACTGGGTTATGGTGGAACATCCCGAGATGTTCAATCGTGAATCACTTGAGTTTGTGGAGAGCGACTAAGATGGCCCTCACTAAACTCCAGCACCAAGACATTGGCTCAGCGCTCTATGCAGCCCTGCGCACCGGCACTACCTTGCCCCCCTTAACCGACAGCTATGCCTCTATCGAGATCGAAGATGGCTACCATATTTCACGCGCCATGTTGGCCTGTCGTATGGCCGACAACAATGAAACTGTGGTGGGTAAAAAAATTGGTGCTACCTCCGATGTGGTGCAAAAAATGCTCGGTGTGTTTCAGCCAGATTTTGGTTTTTTAACCAATACTATGGCCTATGGAAATGGTGCCGATATTCCCGTAGCAGGTAATTTGATTCAACCCCGCGCCGAGGGTGAAATTGCCTTTATTCTCAAGCAGGATTTGCGCGGCACTAATATCACCGAAGAGGACGTGTTGCGCGCCACTGACTTCATCACACCCTGCTTTGAAGTGGTTGACTCGCGGATCCACGACTGGAATATCAAGATTCAGGACACGGTTGCCGACAACGCCAGTTGCGGCGTCTATGTGTTGGGCAATGAGCGTATCGACCCCAATGGACTAAATCTCGCTGCACTGGAAATTGAAGTATTTAAAAACGGTCAGCCACTGAGTCGTGGTTTCGGCTCTGCCGTTCAGGGTAACCCACTGACCGCAGTGGTCTGGCTGGCCAACACCCTGGGCGCCTTTGATATCCCACTGCTGGCCGGGGAAGTTATTTTATCCGGCTCAGTTGTTCCCCTAGAACCAGTTGTTGCCGGTGACAGAATGTCACTCAACCTGACCGGAGAAGGTCTCACTACCTCAACTGTCAGCTGCCAATTTTTTTAACGAGAGAATGCCATGAGCAAAAAATTTAGAGCGGCCATTATAGGGCCGGGCAATATAGGTACGGATCTGTTAATGAAGTGTTTGCGCAGCGATATTATCGAGCCTGTGTGGATGGTTGGTATTGACGAATCACCCGGAATACAACGCGCCCGCGACTGGGGTCTGCAAGTGACCACTGGCGGTGTTGACGGCCTGATCGAAGCTCTCAGTCACCAGAATGAGGGGGAAGATAAGGTACATTTTGCCTTCGACGCCACCTCGGCTTACGTGCACGCGGAAAACTCACGCAAATTAAACGCCTTGGGCATTGTTATGATCGACCTGACGCCAGCGGCGATTGGTCCCTACTGCATCCCTCCGGTGAACCTAGACAGTCTCATGGCCAATGGCCCCATCGACAATGTCAATATGGTCACCTGTGGTGGCCAGGCAACCATTCCCCTGGTCCACGCAGTGAGCCGTGTGCAGACCGTTGACTACGCTGAAATTGTTGCCACCGTGGCCTCGCCCTCGGTGGGCATGGGTACCAGAGACAACATCGATGAATTTACTCGCACCACCTCCTCGGCGATTGTCGAAATTGGCGGCGCCAAAGAAGGCAAGGCGATTATTATTATCAACCCCGCCGAACCGCCTATTATTATGCGCGACACCATTCACTGCCTAACCAACGCCACCCCCGATCAAGCGGAAATCACCGCCTCGATCCACAGTATGATTGCCGATGTGCAGACCTATGTGCCCGGTTACCGCATGGCTAATCCGCCGGTATTTGATGGCAATCGTGTCACTGTGTCGGTAGAAGTTGAGGGCAAAGGAGACTTTCTGCCCAACTATGCAGGCAACCTCGACATTATGACTGCCGCTGGCCTGCGCACCGCAGAAATGATGGCTACACGCTGGTATAACGCCTCTAAGGAGACTCTGTAATGACAGGTTCAGTTGATAAAATCACCCTCCACGATATGAGCTTGCGCGACGGCATGCACCCCAAGCGCCATCAGATTTCCATCGAACAGATGGTTACCATTGCCGGAGGCTTGGATGACGCCGGCGTACCGCTAATTGAAGTCACCCATGGCGATGGTTTGGGCGGCGCATCGGTGAACTACGGTTTTCCTGCACACAGTGACGAAGAGTATCTCAAGGCTGTTGTGGGCACCGTCAAACAGGCAAAAATTTCGGCGCTACTGATTCCAGGAATCGGTACTGTAGATCACCTAAAAATGGCCGCAGACTGTGGTGTCAGCACCATTCGTGTCGCCACTCACTGCACCGAGGCCAATGTCTCACGCCAGCATATTGCCGAATCAAGCAAGATGGGCTTGGACACTGTGGGCTTCTTGATGATGGCCCATATGATCGAGCCACAGCAACTGCTCGAACAGGCACTGCTGATGGAATCCTACGGCGCTAACTGCATCTACTGCACCGACTCCGCGGGCTATATGCTGCCACCGGATGTTACTGCGAGCATTGGATTATTGCGTGCAAAGCTGTCGCCCAACACTGAAATTGGCTTTCACGGCCACCACAATATGGCCATGGGTGTGGGTAATTCTCTCGCCGCTATTGAGGCCGGAGCCAATCGTATCGATGGCTCAGCGGCAGGGCTCGGAGCTGGTGCCGGCAATACACCACTGGAAGTCATGGCGGCTGTATTAGACCGAATGAACATTCCCACAGGAGTGGATATTTTCAAACTCATGGATGTTGCCGAAGAGCTGGTTGTTCCGATGATGGATGACCCAATCCGCTTGAGTCGCGATGCACTGGTGCTTGGCTATGCCGGTTGTTACTCGTCATTCTTGCTGTTTGCGGAACGCGCCTCGGTCAAACATGGGGTGCCTGCCCACAAGATTTTATTGGAGATGGCCAATCGTAAAACCGTCGGTGGACAGGAAGATTTGATTGATGATGTTGCTCTTGAGCTGGCTCGCCAGGGATAGGTTTTCTGTGCTTAGGCGTTTAACAAGATTGATTGAATTGCTGTTTAGGTGTTTACTCTGTTAACAAATAAGAACAAAGATCGACTATGAAACAGCCAACCCTCGAAGAATTTTCTCTACTGCTGGGCAGTCTCTATGATGGCCATATTGAAGAAGATCCCTACAGCGCATTTCTAACCAGTTTGCGGGCAATTATCGACGCCAACTTTGCCTCTATCACTATGCGTGAGCCAGCCAGTGATGACGGTGGACTGCTGTTTGTCTCCTGTGAAAAGCTCCAGAAAACCTTTATTAACGATCACGAAAACCCCTATACAGATCGCTATTACACGTCCAACTTGATGACTAACCTGCCCTGGGGGCAGGTGGTTTCTCTGAATGAGTGTCACCCCTACTCAAAATTAGAAGATACCGACCTCTACAATTTCTGCATGAAACCCCTGGATATCCATCATATGGTCGGCGTTGATCTGCGCAGCGCCAACGGTCAACGTTTTAGCGTACGTTTTTGTCGCCCCAAAACAGCGGTGAATTTCGAACCCAGTGTGCGGGAATTTCTCGCCATGCTGTCGATCCATATTCAGCGTGCCATTGCTAATGGTATGCAACTAATTGAGCTCGACAACGAGCGTAAGCTCTACAGTAAAACACTATCACGACAGGCGATTGGCGTGATTACCCTAGATGAAAAAGGCAATGTTATTACGCGCAATGCCATAGCTGATGAAATCCTGCGGAAAAAAGACGGCATCCATATTATTAACCAACATATCCATTTGGAAAGCCCCGCCAGCAGAACCAAGCTCAGTGGCTATATCACTGAAGTGATCGAGGCCCAGCGCAATCATCAGCCCCTGCCCGTCAACGCCCTCTCCGTGGATCGACCGTCCGGCAAGCCAGATCTAGAAATCTTAATTAAACCGATGATGATTGATAAAACCGTCGAGCCCAGCAATACGCCGCATATGATGGTCTTTATCAATGCCCCAGACAAAACTTCGGATATTGATATTCGTATTTTGATATCCCTGTATAAGCTCACCCGAGCAGAGGCACTGCTGGCAAAGTATTTAGCCGATGGTGCTAATCTCGATCAGAGTGCCGCGCAATTAGGTATTGCACGCAACACGGCCCGGGCGCAACTGCGTTCGATTTTTGCCAAAACAGGGGTCAGTCAGCAGTCGATGCTGGTGAGTTTGATTTTGAAAAGTTTGGTGACTTTTTCCTAGCCTGGCATGAAGCCAGGCAGACAGGATTTAAAACAGGCGCGCCTACACAGCGCGCATGTTTTCTCGGCTCCAAAATGCGCGCATCGAGACAACCTGTTCTGCCTCAATCACAAACACATCGATAATATCCATGGCAAAGGATTGACCTTTGATCTTCATATGCAGATTAAAGGCAAAGGCCACTTCATTGCCGGCAACGCGGATCGGCCCACTGAGTTCAGCGGCGTCGATGCCACTTAGACCATTGCTATAAAATCCGACAATGGCCTCACGGCCAACTAAAGGCGTTGAACCCACGGGGTCTTCTAACCGTGCCTCAGGGTGATACAGGGCACCAATACCCTCTACATCATCGAGAACCAGCAGTCGTAAGTAGTCGTCCACTAGGCGCTGCGCCAGCGCGCGATCTAGCCCAGTCTTTTGCTTCGGAATCTGCGGTGTATCCAGTTCAGTGCTCATAAGGGTTTCCTTTAAAACGGGAGGCCGTCATCGATAGCATGGTTGGCCTCCTCTGGAGTGGCAACACCTTTGACCAGATGACTGCCATTGACCTCAGCTTGGATCGCGGCGACATTCTCCCGCGCAGCATAGAACTGAGAATACCATTTGCGACCGATACGGAAAGGCCCGTCAGTCTTTAGCTGCATAATGGTCAAGGCGGGTTTTTTGTTACGCCAAATTTGAAAGTCAGTGGCAAAGGCGCCCAGCGCACCGGCTTGGCTCTGTCGCGCCATCTCGCGATCCTCTTCAGTAATCTCGGTGGACGAGGCCTTAACTAAACAACCGTGCCAACACTTGCTAACACCGTCATCCACTGGTGTGTTGGCAATAAATTCATACTGTAAGGCATCGCCAAAGACCTGTTTGGAGAGCAGGATGCCAGGGCCGGTGTACCAGGTGCTGGTAAACAGCATGACACCGCCATAGAGCTGCATGGGACCGCCCTGACGCTGAATATAGAGATGGTCCTTGGCCTCATTTTCAAAATATTCTGCAGGGGCGCCGTGGGTGGGCCCCAAATGGCGAATGTCGCTCATATTGTCGAGAATTTCCTGGGGATGAACATCCAACTCACCCAGGTGATCGAGCTGCCAGTGAATCCACTGGGGATCATTCCACTCAGGCAGGCTTGGCACAGCGTAATCCGGCTCAGCACCGTCCTCATCGAACCAGGCCATAATGCAGCCCATATTGTCCACTACCGGATAGGAACGAATTGACGCGGACTTTGGGCATGGACCTTCAAAATAGGGAATATCATCCACATCGCCGGCAGAGTTGTAGCGCCAGCCGTGATAGGGGCAGCGAATGGAGTCACCTTCAATCTGATGGCCATTGACCACGATCATCGCCGAGTCACTGGCGGTTAGATGAGTGCCCATATGCTTGCAGTAGGCATCCAGCATTACCGGGCGACCACTCTCGCCGCGATACAGAGCCAGGTCGCGACCCCAAAAACGCACTGCCATGGCACCCTTATCTAATTCAGAGCTCTCGGCCACAACAAACCACCCTCGCGGGAAAGTGTGGGGGCCCAACTTGTATTCAACTGACGATGCCATGCGCTGTTACTCCGACATTAATGTCAACCTAGTATATTAGGCAGCTTAATTGGGTAATCGTCCATATGGACGAGAGCTTGATAATATTTTTTAGTTGTCAAAAGCCCAACCTTTAACCCAAGATTGCGGCTAGGTGTTAACTTACTCTATCTGGGTGATGCACTGTAAATTGCCAAGGGCATAATAAAGCCCAAACCCTGTTTAGGAACAGCAAACAATGATCAGTCATAAAATTTGGGAATGCCTTATCTGCGGCTTTGTCTACGATGAATCACTGGGCATGCCCGAAGACAATATTGCTCCTGGCACCCCCTGGGAGGATATTCCCGACGACTGGCTGTGTCCCGACTGCGGGGTTGGCAAGCAGGATTTTGAGATGAGCGAAGTCAAAACCGCGCCCTCCTCAACGACAACCGCAGCTGCAGCTTCGGCTGCCGACACTGCGGTCGCCACCGAAAGTACAGAAGAGACTAGCATACCAGTCCAGCAAGCTGCGTTAGCCGCTGCGGTAATGAACGATTACAGCGTCTGGGAGTGCATGGTCTGTGGCTGGCAGTACGATGAATCACTGGGTCTGCCCGAGGACAATATTGCTCCAGGAACTCGCTGGGAGGATATTCCCGAGGACTGGCTCTGTCCCGACTGCGGAGTGGGCAAGCAAGACTTCGAGATGATTGAGGTGAAAAATGTCTGTGTTGCCAGCACGGTGGCGCAAACCGCTGCCACTGAGGTGGCCCACAGCGAAGAACAGCCCCTGGTGATTATTGGCGCTGGACTCGCCGCCTACAACCTAGTGAAAGCCTTTAGGCAGCACAATCCCTCGCGGCCCATTACGCTGGTCTGCGCCGACGACGGCAGCTTCTACTCGAAACCACAGATTTCCACCGGCTTTAGCAAAAACCGTTCCGCCGAAGCCATGGTCTCGGCCGACGCTGCAAACATGGCCCGGGATTACAATTTACAGCTCTTCAGCCATAGTCGGGTTGAAGCTATAGACCGCGAAGCTAAGCTGGTGCAATTGGCCGATCGAACACTCCCCTACGGTGAGTTGGTGTTGGCTCTGGGCGCCCAGTGTATACAGGCACCTCTAGAAGGTAGCGGCCTCGACTCGGTCTATACAGTCAACGATCTCAGTGACTACGGGAAATTTCGTGCCGCCGTAGCCGGCAAACAGCGGGTGCTGGTGATAGGCGCGGGATTAATTGGCGCCGAATACAGTAATGATTTACTCCAGGCTGGCTTGCAGATTGAAGCTGTGGATCCAATGCCCGGAGTACTTGGAACCCTACTGCCTAAAGAGGCCGCCAAAGGCGTACAAACTGCCTTAGAAAATGCCGGTGCACGCTTCCACTTCGGCACCACCGTGCAACGAATAGAACGTGAAGGAAGCGGTGTAATTGCCCATTTAAACAACGGCGAGACAGTGCAGGCGGATATTGTGTTGTCGGCGATTGGCGTGCGCGCCAACACCGCACTTGCTGCCGCCGCAGGACTCGAGGTCAACCGAGGCATCTGCACCGACAGCTACTGCCGCACCAGTGATCCGGATATCTATGCCCTGGGTGATTGCGCCGAGGTTGACGGCCAATTGCTCTACTATGTGGCACCGTTGATGAACTGTGCCCGTCAATTGGCAAAAACCCTAACCGGCGAACCCTCAGCAGTGCACTACAGCATTATGCCGGTGGCGATTAAGACAACGCTGTATCCGGTTATGGTTGTGCCTGCGCCTCGTGACTGTCCAGGTGAATGGCATGTAGATGTCAATTCAGAAGCGGGTTATGCGGGGTACTTTGTGGCTGCGGGCAGCGAAGAAAATAGTTCAGAAAAGGGTTCTGTGAAAGGCTTTGCCCTTACCGGCGATCAAATTAACTTGCGCGAATCTATGATTGCCAAGATGGGGTAAGTTCTAACCGATCGCGCTGTGGGATTGACCGCAGCGCGATTGAGGAACAGAGGTTAATTGAAGTTAGTTAAACTCCGCATCGCGTTTTTCAACAAAGGCATCTCGGGCTTCCTGAGAGTCCTTATCTTTGTAGGCTTGTAGCGTAAAGCCCTGCTCCCAGCGGTATTTATCCTCAAGATTGCCATCCTCAATACCGGTCAGGGCCTCTTTCGCCAACTTGATCATGGCCGGAGATTTTTCGGCGATACTCGCGGCGATGGCCATGGCTCTGTCGCGTAGATCAGCCAGCGGCACCACAGACTCCACCGCACCCAAACGGTAAGCCTCCTGAGCATCAATAAACTCGCCGGTAAAATACATATAACGCACTTTTTGCACCGGGAACATGCGCTGTAAATGGGCACCACCACCCAGTGCACCGCGATCGACTTCTGGTACGCCAAAACGAGCGCATTCCGACGCTACAATAATATCCGCCGCTCCGGCGATGCCAATACCACCGCCGAGAACAAAACCATGTAGCGCAACAATCACCGGTTTGGGGTTGCGATGAATTGCCGCAAAGGTGTCGTAGTTGCCTTTGTTAACGCTGAGAATTTTATTGCTGTCCGCAGCTAGCTCTTTAATATCCACACCAGCGCAAAAGCCGCGACCCTCTGCACGCACCACGATAACGTGGACTTCGTCATCCCGGCCCAGCGTTTCAAGGGATGAGGCAATGGCGGCCCATTCCGTGCTATCAAAAGCATTGACTGGCGGTTTAGAAAAAATAAGTTCTGCAATATTAGCGTTAACAACAACCGAGAAAGCCATGGGTTTAATCCTGTGTTGGGTTGAGAGTGGTGGGAGCAGCAGAGGCCAGGGTCGATAGCCCAGCAAGTGCCGCTAGCTCAGCAATAGCCTGGTCGGCTTCAGCAACAATCGATGCAATCAGCGCCTCGACAGTCGGCTGGTCGGAAATAATGCCGGCCACCTGACCACTGGGCAAAATGCCGCGGTCCGGATGCCCGTTGACCATCGCCTCTTGAATCATCATTGGCGCATTGGCTGCCATTAACGTCTGCGCCCAGCTCAGGTCACCGGTGCGGCTGATCGCCCAGGCTGACTTGAGGCTGGATAGCAATGACGCGTTGGCACCCGAGGAAAAGGCCAGACCATTTTTTACCGCCAACAGCCACATACCCAAAGTCGAGGTGTGATTTAGTTTATCGAGACAGGGGTTATCGATCATGCGCTGGGGTAGACCGTCGAGTTTGGTACTGATTTGGATTTGCTCGGGCGCGGCATGCATATAGTTGGCTTTGGTCAATGCTGGCACTGGCGACTCTTCTGTCATCAAAAACCGCGTTCCCATGGCAATGCCATCTGCACCCATCGCCAGAGCCGCCACCAATCCGCGACCATCGCGATAGCCACCCGCAGCTATCACCGGAACCTGCACCTTGGCCAGCACATCTGGCAGTAGTATTGTCGAGGCCACAGCGCCTGTATGTCCGCCACCCTCACTGCCCTGGACGACAACCGCATCGGCACCCAAAGTCACCGCTTTAACCGCATGTTTTGTGGCTCCCACTGTGGGAATGCAAACAATACCAGCGGCCTTCAGCTTTTCGATCAGAGCCGGGACCGGCGAGCGACTATAACTCACTGCGCGCACCCCGTATTTCACACAGAGATCAACAATGTCTGGGGCCTGTGCCATATACATATGAAAGTTCACACCAAAGGGACCATCGGTGAGGGCTTTAATTTCAAGAATACCCTCCTCAACTTCTTTAGCCGTCATCACGGCACCGGCCAAAAATCCGAAGCCACCTGCACTAGTTGTCGCAGCGACCAATTTGGCATCAGCCACCCAGCCCATAGCCGTTTGGATAATCGGATAACGGCAGCCGAGCATATGAGTTAAACGTGTTTGCATAGGTCGTTTCCTGTAGTCTCAAGAAACCTATTATTGCGCGATTTATTTACCGCGTCTGTATTTGCCTACCTATTGGCATAGTGCATCTGGACGATACAGCAGCGCAAAAAACATTTGTCCTGAAATGTTTTTTTCTGGATACTTTTAGGAAGTCAGCCGGCCTCTGCAGTGTTTGTATTGCAGCGCCGCCAAATAATAAAAAGCTCTTAAGAGATCACAACTATGCCAGCGTCGAGTGCCCCCTACCACAGTGCCGTAAGTCAACTGACCTCGACCGGCGCACCCTTTGAGATCGTCGACTCTGTGCGCAACGGCACCGCTATGAAAGCCTATAAAAATGCCGCGCAAAACCTCTTAGCTGTAGTCAACGAAGGACGTCAGTTTGGCAATGCGCCCTTTGTTACCTACGAGGATAAAACCCACAGCTTTGCGGATTTTTTTGACCAGGTAGACAGGCTGCGCAGCACATTGATCAATCAACAGCAGATCCAAAAAGGTGACAAAATTGCCATCGCTATGCGCAACTGCCCGGAGTGGATGATTGCCTTTGTCGCCATTCTCGGCTGCGGCGCCGTCGCCGTGCCTCTCAACAGTTGGGGGCGCGAAGAAGAACTCAGTCAGGGATTAGATGACAGTGAAGCCAAACTGGTGATCTGTGACTGGCCGCGCTATCAATTTATCGAACCAAAGTTACCCGGTGTAAGCGCAATTGTTGTGGAGCCCAAGGGCGAGTGCATGCCAGGAGCCAGCCTCTGGCAACTGGGTGACAGCGCCAATAACAGCGCACCTGAGGTAGCATCAAATCCCGAAGACCCAGCGATCATGCTGTTTACCTCCGGCACATCGGGACGCCCCAAAGGGGTTCTCTTTGACAATTTTAGCGCCTGCCAAGCACTGTTTAATATTGAGTTTATCGGTGCCTCCACCTATATGACCAATTCTGACGCCATGACCCAGCATCTGGCGTCGGGGGTTGCCCCAAAAACTCTGCTCAGTGTGCCGCTTTTCCATATCAGCGGTCTGTACTCGCAGTTTTTGCTCAATCTGAAATACGGCCGTGCCATTCATCTTATGTACAAATGGAATGTCGACGAAGCCTATCGCCTTATCGAAGATGAGGGCATTACTGTGCTGATGGGCGCACCGACCATGTTGCTGGATTTGCTGCAGCACCCGGATATAGACAAACTTGATCTCAGTCGTATTAGCAACATCAGTGCCGGTGGCGCAGCAACCCCCTCCGCGCTTGCCGATCTCTATAAAAGCAAACTTCCGAAATCAATGCCTGGTGCTGGGTGGGGTCTCACAGAGACTGGCGGTACCGGCGCAGCTTTCACTGGCGCGTTAATGAGTCAGTTTCCCGGCACCGCGGGTTTTCTCAGCCCGATTATCGAAAGTAGTTTTCGCGACGAAGCCGGTCAACCGTTAGCCGATGGCGAGCCAGGGGAGATTTGGATTAAGTCGCCTACCTGTATTCAATCCTATTTTTGCGGTGACAACTCTGGGAGTGACTTTGCCGAGGGTTGGTTTAAAACCGGCGATGTCGGTTATCTCAATGACGAAGGCATACTGGTTATCTGCGATCGGGTAAAAGATATGATTATTCGCGGTGGCGAAAATATTTATCCCGCCGAAATTGAAAACTGCCTGCTGTCTCTCGACGGCTGCCAAGAAGTCGCTGTTTTTGGATTACCCAGCGAGCGTTTTGGTGAAGAAGTGGCCGCAACCCTTGTCTGTAACACAGTGACATCTCTCACTATCGCAGATATACAGGCCCATTGCAGCGCGCAGCTGGCCGCCTTTAAGGTGCCACAGCATATTTACATCAGTACTCAAACTCTGCCGCGCAATGCCACCAAAAAGCCACTTAAGAAACAGATTAAACAGCAGTTTATCGATCGCCACGGCGCCAATGCAGATAGCTGAAGGAATTCCTATCCCGGAGGATAGGCGCGGTAACTCGCTGCAGGCGCAAAAGGCCAGAGCGACCCGAGATAAAATTATTCATGCGGTTGTCAGCATCATCAAAGAGTCGGGGCTCAGTGCCGCATCTGCCAGCGCCATTACCGCCCGAGCAGGCATTACCTGGGGTGCAGTGCAGCATCATTTCGGTGGTAAAAACGAAATACTTCAGGCTATTTTAGAACGTGCCTATAGAGTCTATCTCGAGCGTATCAATAGTCCAGCTCTGCATCGAGGTGATTTAGGGGCACGCATAGATTGTTATATAGATATTATTTGGACGCACTACAAAAGCGACCTGTATTTTGCCTTTCAAGAGATATTGATGGCCCACCGCGATACCGAAATGGCCCTCGATCTGCATAATTTTAGGCCCGCAGAGGCCAGCGCCCTAAACCTTGAATGGCTGGAGAACTTTTTTCATAAAAATGAGCAAAACCAACAAACCATTAGCCAGGCGATCCGCTTTGCTCACCGATTTTTAGCCGGCTTTGCCGTCGACTGCACACTGGCGCCAAAGATGCCCTTTGAGCAGCAGCATCTGGCCAGCCTCAAAGGCTTGCTCAGGGCGCAATTGGTCGACCAGAACAACCGAATTGAAATACCTAACTAGGAGTTACTATGTCCCCTATTGATGAGTTCCGACAGCAGACCCGTGCTTGGTTGGAGGAAAACTGCCCAGCATCACAGCGCCGTCCGGTGGTTAAAGACGAACAGATATGGGCTGGCCGCGACCGCGTGTTTGCCACCCCAGACGCAAAGCTGTGGTTTGAACGCATGCGCGACAAAGGCTGGACCGCACCCACATGGCCAACAGAATATGGCGGTGGCGGCTTAAGTAGTGATGAGGAAAAAGTCTTAGAGAAAGAAATGGCGCGCTTGAATTGCCGCCCTGCGCTCTATGATCTCGGGCTTTGGATGCTTGGCCCCGCGCTGTTAGTGCACGGCAACGAGGCGCAAAAACAAGAGCACATTAGCAAGATTGTCCGCGGCGATATCCGCTGGGCACAGGGTTATTCTGAACCTGCTGCCGGTTCAGATCTGGCCAGCTTAAAAACCCGGGCCGAGGATATGGGCGACCATTTCTTGGTCAATGGTACAAAAATATGGACCACTCAGGCGGACAAAGCAGACTGGATTTTCGCCCTAGTGCGCACTGACTCTAGCGGCACCAAGCACCAAGGCATCAGCTTTATATTGATCGATATGCGCTCTGCCGGTGTATCGACTACACCGATCGAACTGATCAGCGGTGACTCTGAGTTTTGCCAAACCTTTTTTGATGATGTGAAAGTCCCCAAAGAAAATATTGTCGGGGAGCTCAATAACGGCTGGGCAGTAGCCAAAGAATTGCTCAAGCACGAGCGCAAACTGATGGCCACCATGGAATCAATTGTTCAGCGCGAAGATGAAAGTCTGGTGGAGCTAGCCACCGAATATATTGGTATGGACGAGAGCGGCAAACTCAATGACAGCACTATACGCTCACGTATCACCGACCAACTGATGACTGCCGATGCGCTGGAGTATCTCAACGAACGCCTGTTTTTTCAATACCGCAGTAAGCAGGTCGACTCCGGCTTACCTCTGACCATAAAGTATTTAGGCACCAATGCGATACAGCAAAAAGACGAGCTGCTACTGGAGATTCTCGGCAATCATGGCCTTAGCTGGCAGGAGCAGAGCCATACCCCCCGAGAACACAATATTGTGCAAAATTGGGCCTATAACAAAGCTCATACCATCGCCGGTGGCACCTCTGAAATTCAACTAAATATTATTGCCAAGCGCGCGCTCGGCCTACCCGCCTAGGCGAAAAAGGATCACAACCATGGTTTTAAATGAAGAACAGCGCTTACTCCACAGCACCATTCGCGATTTTTTAAGTCAGCGTGCCCCCGTCGCCGCACTGCGTGAGTTGCGCGACAACGGCAACCCCCAGGGCTTTGATAGCGATCTCTGGAATGAGCTGATTGAACTCGGGGTATCCTCCATTGTCCTCAGTGAAGAACAGGGTGGTTTGGGATTCGGCTGGATGGGTCTGGGTGCAGTTATGGAAGAGATAGGTCGGCATCTCACCGCTACACCAATGCTCTCGAGCATTGTGATTGGCGCGGCACTGGTTGAAGCAGCAGCAGACCACCACAGCAACGATTTGCTACCAGATGTCGTCGCCGGAACCCGCAACCTCGCCTTTGCCTGCGACGAGGGTCTGCGCTACAACCCAGGGGCAACCGCCGCAGCCTTGGACAATGGCCTGTTGCAGGGTGAAAAAACCTTTGTTATCAACGGTCCTGGTGCCACAGATTTTCTGGTTCTTGCCCGCACTGTCGCGGACTCCAAGGGCACTGACGGACTCACGTTGATTGTTGTACCGCGAGACACTGCCGGAGTCACTGTCAACCCCATCCACAGTGCCGATGGCCACAGCTTTGCCCGGGTCAACTTTAATCAGGTAGCGGTTGATCAGCAACAGATTGTCGGCGTCCCCGACAGAGCCTGGGACTTTGTCTCCCCGGTCCTAGATCGCGCCACATTGGCACTGGCAGCAGAAATGCTCGGCGGTGCACGAGAGTTGCTAGAGAGAACCCTTGCCTACCTCAATGATCGTGAACAGTTTGATGTCAAGATTGGTAGCTTTCAGGCGCTGCAGCATCGTTGCGCACAGTTATTTTGCCAATTAGAGTTAGCTCAAAGTGTTGTCTACAAAGGTTTGTCCGCCATAGATCAGGGCCAACAGGACCTTGCCAAATTGGCCAGCCACGCAAAAGTGTTGGCCATCGACTGCTACCAAAAAATGAGCAATGAAGCAGTGCAAATGCACGGCGGCATGGGTATTACCGACGAAGTCGATATAGGCCTATTCCTCAAGCGCTCGCGGGTGTGTAATCAGATACTGGGGGACAGTAGCTTTCACCGTGAGCGTTTCGCCACGCTCTGTGGTTATTAGCTGTGCGGCAACTAACTAAGTGTCCATTAAACAGATGACCTACAATCTCAAGTACCTGTTTGAGCAACTTCCCAGCACTAATATCACTGACTTGGAAGCGCTGCTCAAGCAGCACTGGCATCTGCATGGCACTGAGCGATCTATTGTCTCAGCTCATCTAGCGATTGAAGACAGTGCCGTTGCCCACGGTAGCCGCTGGCGAAGACCGCGGGCAGGCAATCGATTAAAGGCGCTACTGAGTTTGCAGGTCCAGATTGAAGTCCTTGAGATAGAGCAACTGGTGCCTCCTTGGCCGCTCTTAGCAGCCTATGTCGTTGATACGGCAGTAGTGATATCACCACCGCGTGCCAAGCAAGCCGCTGCCCCGCAACGAACCCCGGGCAGCCTGCAAGTCTGCCTATTTCGTCTGCGTAGCGATATGGCAAAAGAGGATGCTCTGGACTATTGGCGTCAGGAGCATGCCGCAATTGCCTGCGCCACTCAATCAACATTTGGTTACCTGCAGCACGTGATTACCAGCACTGAGACCAACGTTGGCGCTAAATACGACGGACTGGTTGAAGAATACTTTCCAGACGCCGCTCTCACCAGCGCAGAGATTTTCTTTAACTCGAAAAACCCACAACAACTCTCTGAGCATATAGCCCAGCTCACCGCCAGTAGTAGCACTTTTATCGACATGACGAGTCTGCTAGTCAATCATCTCAGTGAGTACAGAATAGATCTGACACCCTGTCACTAACCAATTCAACAGAGGAAAGCCCCATGACCCAAGCCGCTCTACACAACTATGTTGCCATTATTACTGGTGCCGGACAGGGTATAGGCCAGGGGATCGCCTTAGCTCTGGCTAAAAAAGGAGTACGCATAGTTGCCGTTGGCCGTACCCTAGAAAAATGCCAAACAACCTGCGACGCCATTAGTGCTCAAACTGGCTTGGACTGCATGGCGCTAGCATGTGATGTCAGCCAACTCGACAGCCTCGAATCTGTGGTTGAAAAGACCATCGCGCGCTTTGGCCGCATCGATATTTTAGTCAACAATGCAGTGGCCACGTCTATTGGCCCGCTACTCAAACAAGATTTACAACAGGTACAAATGGCTTTTCAAACCGGCCCCATGGCTAGCCTAAAACTAATGCAACTCTGCCACCCCCATCTCAAAGTTCGCGGCGGCAGCATCATCAATATGGCCAGCAGTGCGGCGAAACGCTGGGACATGAGTAACTACGGTGTCTATGCTGCGGAAAAAGATGCCATTCGCGCTCTCACTCGGGCCGCTGCCTCTGAATGGGGAGCAGACAATATAAGGGCTAATAATATTCTGCCCCACGCCAAATCTCCGGCACTGGAAAAATGGATCAAGTATCAACCAGTGGAGGCTGAGCAATTTGTAAAAAGCATTCCCCTGGGCCGTATTGGCGACTGTGAAAAAGACATTGGTGATTTTGTCGCCCTACTCTGCTGTCCAGAGAGCTCCTATATCAGCGGCCAAAGCATCGCCCTTGATGGTGGTCAAGCTTATATGAATTGATGCTGTAGCGGTCAGAGCCCTTTACAGCCAGTGATCACTCAAGACATCTGAGACTAACTTCACCAACTGTGTCTGGCTGTTGAGGTCGGTCTTAGAAAATACCGAACTTAATTGTGTACGCGCCGTATTGCGAGACACGCCAAGAGCTTCAGCTGCAGCGGTCAAGCTTAAACCCTCAAGTAATTTTAGCGTTAGTCTCGCCTCAGCTAGGGTCACCCCAAATATATCGATTAATAAACTGGGGGTCGGCAATTGACGGCGATTGGAGTCGCGCAACAGCAGTAACAGTTCCGGGTTATTTTCGGCGCCCATAAAATCACCACTGTCTACTGGGCGAATCAAGACCCCCCAAGTTGAGCCAGCTTGCGGACGATTAATGGTAAATTTATCCGGTAGCTGTTGCGGCTTGCCCTGGGAAATATTATGACGAATGTTCTCGCAAATAGTCGTCAGTGTTAGCTGGTCATCGCCATCCATGCAGCATAGTTTTTTACCAACTATAGATAGACCATCTTTATTACTCAGCACCATCTCGGCTAAATAATTTTTCCCCATCACCTCATAGTTTGCCCCGAGAATAAAGCAGGCAATCCCCATGGAGGACAGTAGCTGTTGATATATCTCTTGGCTAACGCCACCGATCTCCATTCGAGAATAGATGGCCAAGGACTTTTTCATCAATGGAATAATAGTGGCCAATCGTCGTCTGTCATCATCGGTAAATTTTGGCTCATCCCCCATACGAACAACCCGTAACCTGAGCCTGCTGTGGTTGTCATTATTGTTGTCGCAAATATCAAAACCCATGATATCGGTGACATCATAGACTTTTAGAAAATACTTATAATGGTCCAAATCTTCCAGTTCACGCTGGGTGACTCGATCGTTTAAGCAAAATACTCGGTCTTCTGGCAACTCAGCAAAAGGCGAATCTTTGTAACTATTGGTTTGAAAATCCAGCAGCGCGTCGTGGTTGTCAAACAGCGTTATTGTTGATCCGGGACCCTCTTCTGTGGGGCGGCGAATTACCAGCGATGCGCTTTTGGTTGCGACATACGGCTCAAGTAATTTCAGCAGGCTATGCCATGGAGGTGTTTCCAAAACCCCTTCATAGATAGCCTCACTGAGAGGATGCGACTGAACCAGTTTATCTGTAGACACAAAAAACCTCGGGTTATAGATTGTCGGCGCAATCAAAAAAAGAAGATGGCGGAAGGGGTAGGAGTCGAACCCACCAAACACTTTATCAGCGTCTCATTGGTTTTGAAAACCAGGCGTCCCACCGGGGACGTCGCCCTTCCATTGTCAGAAAAACATACTTAGCAACCGCGACAGTCTTTCAAGAACACAGTCTTTCAAAAAAACAGCTCTCTTCCGTCACCCTGCCTGCGGGTAAACTGAATTGAATCAAGATATTCTAGGAGCTCTATTGTCAGGCCCCTGCCAAGCCCCAACTGAGCCTTTGCATCAATAACCGTAAAACATTTTCCGTCGGTCGCCAGTTCAATTATGGCTGTTTTAATGGCGTCTCTTGTTTCACACAGCATATACCGTTTTTGACTCAACTGAATAAGATCGCCACTTTTTAATGCCGGTATTATCAATGTTGATAACTGCTTGCTAGTTAAGCCCATCTCTTTTTCGATCTCTGATAGCAGCGGAACCTGAAATCCCCCTTTACGCAATATATTACTGAATAAAAACCAACGCTGTTGAACCTGGGAAGACAGGGTTGGCCGATGGCCAGCCAAACTTAAAAGCCCATTGTTCAAAGAGACTCGAGCGTCTTTTAATAAGTCAGCAAGCGCAAGTTTAAAAAGTAGATCGCCATCAGTCTTGAATTGAGTAGCTACATCAATCACTAGTGCCCCAGCTTCCATAGGGCGATCATGATGCAAGGCTTCCAAATGCTGACAAATCTCTCGCATTGTTTGCCCAAAAATTTTCTTTGCAACTAGATACTTGCGCCCATCGAGCTCAATCATTTCTGAGCACTGTTGCAGCTGCGGGTCTAGCAGACAAGTTTCACTCTGCTTTGCTGTCATATTCCAGTTGCCCATAAACCCAGAAAAATTTATAGGTTGCTGTGTCTCTAAAACACTATTGACCAGTACCGCTAATGGGTCATCCTGCTCCATCGCAGTCAGGTCTTCCAGGCGCCTCAATTGACTTCGGTGCCATGGTGGCGCTTGCGCTAACAACACTGTTCCGCCGCCCAGATTAATGCTCTCACTGTCATCGCGAATTAAAAATCGATCACCGTGGCAAACCACCAGAGCCTGCTGCAAGACTATTTGCACCAGTACATTATCAGCGGCAATTAATTTTCGCCCGCCACTGTTTTCTTCTATCGATTCTGTTTTAAGAATAAATATTTTGGCCCCTACACGCATTGCGCCCAGATAAATTTTAATCGGCATCATATGCTTGATCGGGAAGCGAATATCGGCCGCTATCTCTATGCGCCCATCAAATCGATCACTGGGCTCAATACACTGGGTTGCCGATAAATAATCACCGCGCCCAACCGACTGTTTATCGAAGTCACCGACAAGGTTAAGAGCGCAGCGCTGGCCCGCCACGCCCTCTTCGGCCGATTGATTATCAGTATTGAGACTACGAACTCGAACAGTTGACGAGTTGCCAGACGCCGCCGAGATCAAGCGCAGGCTATCACCCATTTTCACCGTTCCCGCAGCAACTGTGCCTGTCACGAGCAAACCTATGCCCTTAAGGGTGAAGGCGCGATCGATGGACATCCTGAACAAGCCCTGTGAGTTTCTCGGCTCTAGTACCCTGGCCTGATCATCTAGATACTCTTGCAGCGCCTTGATCCCACTGGCGCGCCCCTCAGCCTTATTCGACACTTCAAATATTGGGCTCTGGGGCAATAGCTTAATTGCACTGAACCGCAGGGTATCAATGGCGCCTCGATCGACAGCGTCTATTTTAGTAATGACCACCACTATCTGCTTAACCCCGAGCATAACCATGACCTGCAAGTGCTCTAGGGTCTGAGGCATAAGCCCATCGTCGGCGGCGATGACCAACATGCCTATATCAATACCACTAACCCCAGAGATCATGGTGTTGATAAAACCTTTATGGCCGGGCATATCAATAAATCCAATGCTGATGTGATCATCAACTTTGCGATAGGCAAAGCCTAGATTGATCGATAATCCTCTGCGCTTTTCCTCTTCTAGCGGATCCGTATCCACTCCGGTTAACTGTTTAACCAGTGAAGTCTTGCCATGATCCACATGACCGGCTGTAGCAACGATCACCCTAGGCGCCGGCTAACAATTGAAGCTGTTGCAGAAAATTGTCTTCATCGTCTAGACAGCGTAAATCGAGGAGCAATTCACCCTTATGGATACGTCCGATAATGGGACAGGGCAATGCCCGCAAGGCTTCGGACAATTCGCGTATGGCACTGTCGTTGGGCGCTGTGGGCGCTATAGACAGCACAATGCTTTCGAGGGTTTCAATCGGCAAAGCGCCACTGCCAATCTGACTGTAGCCGGTTTTACTGGCCACATGAAAGGTATTGGAAAGCGCCGCCTGGACTTCTGGCACTAGGCGCTGGGCCTGCTGCTGCATATCCGCTAGGGGCCGCGTAAGGTAGCGCAGAGTGGGGAGTTTGTTTATTAAACTAACCGGATCGCGATACAGTTTTAACACTTCAGCCAGTGCTGCCAGCGTCATCTTGTCCAGTCTCAAGGCGCGCTTTAGGGGGTTCTTACGTATCTGATCCACCAGCTCTTTGCGGCCAGCAATAATCCCACACTGGGGGCCACCCAATAGTTTATCGCCACTAAAGGTAATGATATCGACGCCATTGGCAATCGACTCCGCCGCCGTAGCCTCATGGGGCAGCCCCAAGGCGGCAAAATCAATCAGGCTGCCACTGCCTAAATCCGCGACCAGTGGCAGCTGATGCTGTTGAGCTAATTCCGCCAGATCAGACTCTGACACGGATTCTGTAAAGCCTTCTATGCGGTAGTTACTGGTGTGTACTTTTAATAGTAAGGCGGTGTTGTCACCGATCGCCCCGGCATAATCTTTCAGGTGGGTACGGTTGGTGGCACCGATTTCCACAAGCTGACAACCGGAGCCCAGCATCACTTCAGGTATGCGAAACGAGCCGCCAATCTCAACCAGTTCCCCTCGAGAAACTGGCACCTCGCGCTGGCTGGCAAGTGTATTTAAGGTCAGTAATACCGCAGCGGCATTGTTGTTAACCACCGTGGCTGCCTCAGCTCCTGTCAGTTCACATATCAACCCTTCTATGTGGCTATCGCGCTCGCCACGACCGCCCTGTGCAAGGTCAAACTCTAGGTTGCTCGGGGCTCCGGCCACTCTGACCACGGCATCCAGTGCCTCCTGAGGTAATACTGCACGCCCCAAGTTGGTGTGTAAAACAGTGCCGGTGAGATTGATTACAGGCTTGAGAGATGGCTGGTTTTTTTTCTCAAGATGTTCAATGCTAGCGGCTTTAATTCTATCGATACTTATCTCGGGGTTAGCACCCTGAGTAATGTCCTGGCGCAGCCCATCTATGCATATGCCAACGACCTTGCTCACTTCTGAGTGACCGCGTAAATGGATCGCATCAGCCATTTCTTGCAGCACGCTATTGACCGAAGGCAGGCGTCGCTTCAAATTATTTGCCGTGGCAATTCGATTCATAAGTCTCTCATCTTAGCGCCTGGAATATTCGCAGTGGGCTTTAGCTAGGGGCGTTTAGTCTGCAGGCATCAACAGGCCCGAACCGAAGGCATAGGGGGTACTGCCGGCCATTAAATAGGGTTCGTGGCAGCCGCTAGACTTAAGTAATTTGTCCAGCACAATCAATATATCGGCAGAGCCTACATGCCCAGTGTCATGCCCGGTGATCATAAAGTTGTCTATGGGTATTTCAATTACACTGGCGATCAGCAGCATAAACAGATTGGATGTTTGGTTACAAAGTGCATGGTTAGGCACAACACCAAAGCGCTTTTTCAAAGCGTGATAACTGCTTTGATAGCCGAGTGCATATCGCTCTCTCATATCGACACCATCGACACCCACAAACTTGCGCTCAAAGGGGGTTGTGCCTTCGGGTGCTGTGGGTTTTCGTGTGCCACCGTACTCCACCAGCACAGCGCCATTGAGGTCACTTTGGCTGACAAATTCAGCGCCATAAAACAGAGCTTTGGCTCTGTGATCTGTATTCATGCCAACAATAGTTGCTGCGCCGCCGTCCGCGTGCGCCCAGAGACCATAGCTTTCACTGGCGCTGTGATCCACTGTATAGGACCATCGCTCGGCGGCGACCACTGCAGCGACACCGCCGCCACGCAGGGCCAGCCAGCCCTGAGCCATATCCAAAGCAGTTAGAGCACCCATGCAGCCAACGGTGAGATCAATACAGTTACAGTCACTGCTTATGCCGGCAATGGTTATCAACTCTGCGGACACCGACCAGGAGGGTAAATAATCCCGGGACATTCCTGCAAAAATAACTAATTTGACTTCGGCGGGATCAACCCCAGCATCAGCCAGAGCAGCTTTAAGTGCCTTGCCGCCCATGCTGCTTGGATGATCATCTTCCAGGGCATGGCAGACATTATTCCAACCGTCGTAAATACTGGTGTCGGCACTGCCAGCTTCCGCGACAACCTCCCTCACTGGTCGCGCCGGGGGTAAATAAACCCCGCTACCCAAAATAGACAGGGCTTGGTTTTTAGCTTGATCAGTAGAGCCGGGTCCAGTTTCAGTAAAGTTTGTCATTAGGGTCTCTCACTGTTTAATAAACGCTGTGCTGCATCGGCTATCTGTTCAGCGCGCTGATACAAAATATTATCCTCAACCATCTGCGTAGGATGATTAATAACAATCGCTGGTAACGGAATATCTGAAGGTTGATATACCATTGCCCGATCAACCTGGCCCCCAAAGGGCTCGGTCAAAATGGCGAAACCGGCAACGCCGATTCGCTGTAGTGCTATAGAGTCAAGCGAACTGCCCGACGAACAACTGCCTCAGTCGGATATGCCGCAGAGAACCAGCCCCCCCTCCTGGGAGAGCGAGTCGAGCATAGCTGCTGTCATGGGCCGGCTGGCATCATCCTTGACCAGAATCTCTTCATTAACCTCGACTCCCCGCTGGCGCAGAATAGTTTGAGTCAATTTAAGAATCGTCATGGAGTTGGGCTTATGGTGATCGATCAAAACCACTCGCTGCTGTTTGGGCTTGAGCGTCACAGTGATAGGTTCGGGTGCTGGCCTTGGTATGGGATCTACCAATAGCTCACAGCTAATATCGCCACAGCTAATCAACTGCGCAATCGGCAGTGTTAGCGCGTCCAATGTATTTGTTTTTTCCGTCATAGCTAACCTCGTTGTTATCACTTTATTCTATTTTTCGATTTCTTCTATGGCCATACAGACCACATGCTGGCTGCCAACCCAGCGCGGTATCACTGCTGAGAAGCGACCACCTTCAGCGCCGCATTCAATAAAAGACAGCTGATCTAAACTCTTTAACGGCGACCGCAGGCTGTGCTCTTCAACTTCGGCGTAGGAAATGGGATCCTTGGCGATACGACCGGCTTTAATTAAATCATCAGTTTGGCGACGGGCATTGTCATAAATATACTGGGCCGCCTGCTCACGGCTAAACTGCTCTTTGACCAACGCCATATGATCCGGTGGAATAACCACAACAAAACCGCCGGAACGGTAATACCAGGCTGTCTGCCCAAAGTGATTCATGCAGTCGCCGATAGTATCGAGGATGCTGGCGCCGGTTTCACCGTAGTGGTTGTTGCAAGAGTTGGGGCCTTCTGCCGACATGATTGATACTGCAGAGGCAGTGGCAGGCAAACCGTATTGAGTATGGTATGGCCCCCATTCAGTCGCGGGGTGCTCAGCAATACAAAAGCTCAGTCTACCGGGATGACCCACTGTGCCATGGGGTGTGAGTACGCCACCGCCACTACCACAAAAGTGACGCATCATCTGGGCAAACCGTCCAACCGTGGCATTGGCTCGGTTGTTGGCGCCAAGCGCATTGGCGCCATGTTCAAATCCTAGCTGCTCGACAATGGGCCCACTGACTATTACTAAGACAGCTGCGCCGCCTGTGGTGACTTCGACACCCCCTATATTAAATCTCGGGTCGAGCAGGGCTTGAGACAGACTTCTCAGGAGTGGCCCATATTGCGTTTTACAGCCCGCCATTACTGCTGTGGCAGCAGCCTTTTCAGCTCGCACAACGATATTTTGATCGGCAATTTCGCCTATTACATCAGTGGCTTGCCAGCCCATTGCCGAGAGCATGTCGTCAACCAAGGAGCCATAGGGCGGTATCACCGGCAAACCATCGCTCCAGCCGTTTTCCATGCAATTTTCAATATCTTGAAGCGTCTCGTAAGCCATGATCTGCAGGTTATCCCCATCAAAAAGTATTACTCCGTTGAAAAAGTCTAACGAGAATAGTCCTGCCTGGGAATCATACAGCTGTACTATGGCGCAGAGCCGCGGAAGAAATTATAGTTAGTAGTTACGCTGCTCCACTAGACTATTGGCGCTTTTAAAACGTTGAGCAGAGTATATAAATACGCGGTAAAGAATATTCGTTGATTAAATAAAGGTGAACTATGTATTACGGTTGGTTTGTAGTTAGCGCAGCGCTTCTTGCTCAGGTCGCCGTGGTGGGATTTTTCACCTATGTATTCAGTCTCTTGGTACTGCCCTTGCAAGTCAGCTTTGAAGCTTCTCGTTCAGAAGTGATGTACAGCATGAGCTTAACCGCTATGTTGGGGCTTTTTCTTGCTCCTGTGGTTGGTGTTATGGCGGACAAATATCCCATTCGCTGGCTAATGGTGTCTGGGGCAGTTATTTTTGGCGGCGGCCTATTCGCCTTATCAATAACTCAATCGCTGCTTCAATTTACCCTTTTATTTGGCATAGTGATGGGCCTAAGCAACTCGTTATTAGGCCCATTGTGCGGGTCGGCGATAATTTCACGTTGGTTTACCGTGAATCGAGGTAAAGCCTTAGGCATTGCTGCTACAGGCTCGTCACTGGGCGGTATATTACTGCCCGCGTTATTTGTGCTCTGGCTAGCAGATGATGGCGATTGGCGCAGGGCCCTGCAAAATCTTGCTTATGGCGTGCTGTTTATTCTTCTTCCTTACCTGTTCTTTGTTATGCGCGACTTCACCGTGCAACAACAGCCCAACAGTAGCGAACAAAATAATGATCCCACTGAAAATAGCCTCTTAGAACAAAATAGCGGGCACAGTGAATACAGCTTGAAACAAATTATTAAAAATTCGAGTTATTGGATCGTGGGTATCAGTCTAGCCTTGCTGTTCAGCACTTACAGTGCCCTGCTTGCCAATCTAACACCTTACCTATCGGGCCAGGGTTTTGAAGAATCCATAGCCGCGCAGGCGATAATGATTATTGCCATTTCCGGCTTCGTCGGGAAACTATCATTTGGTTATGCAGCCGACAAAGTCAGTTTAAAACTCGCCTTATCGGTGACACAGCTGGCCGTAATAGCTGGCTTGTTACTGCTGGCGGCAGCTCCATCTTACTGGGTGATATGTATTGCTCTGGGGATTCTCGGCTTATCTACCGGTGGCATGCTGCCTGTTTGGGGGGCCCTGTTGGCGGCCATTTTTGGCACCGCGAGTTATGGCCGTGTTATGGGACTAATGATGCCACTGATTGTCTTGATCGTGATACCGGGCTATAGCTTAGCGGGCTACCTCTCTGACCAGTCGGGTAGTTACGGCTTGTGTTTTATTATTTTTTCCGCAGTGATTGCTATGTCGATGCCGCTAGCACTAATGCTTAAAATACCACCACTGAGGGGCGCAGAGTAATTTTTTCTAAAGATCTAATGGCCAAGTTATTTTTCAAATGCTGCCTGGCTCAAACCATTAAGAAGTTAGCGCGTTAAGACGACTGGCCCAGCAGACCATCAATCATTAGCTGTATCAAGGTGAGTGGTTTTTAACGTCTTGCGAACATATTTACGCTCTTCGCTAATCCACATACGAAAGTGCCAATACCCACCGCTTTGCTGGGTTCTGACAACTTCGGCTTTGCCACCGTAGATTGGGTGTTGGTCCGTCAGGAAGGACTGGGGCGGTGTAGCGCATTTGCTGCGCTGTGTTTGCGGTGCTGTGTTATCTACCACTAAAGTCTCGTGTGTGTTTGCTCTCATACCACTCTCTTCTAGTTAATGTACTAGAACAGAATAAGCCTCATTTATCCCGTATCAGCGTGATTTAACGCTGCTACTATTAAATGCTACTTATGATTTGCAGTAATCGCAACCGTTTGTAACTTTCTTTGTAAAACCCCCTATTTTAGGGGTGGTTTGTAACAGGCTTGTAACTCTAAACTCTATATAAATCAATGGGTTACACCTACCCGACTACTCCCACTCAATAGTTGCCGGCGGCTTGCTCGAAACATCATAGGCAACCCGAGAGACATCGGAGATTTCATTGATAATGCGGTTGGAGACTTTCTCTAGTAACTCATAGGGAAGATGTGCCCAGCGTGCTGTCATAAAGTCAATTGTCTCCACAGCGCGCAGTGCAATGACCCACTCATAGCGGCGTGCATCGCCTACTACACCGACGGATTTAACCGGCAGGAAGACAGCAAAGGCCTGGCTGGTTTTTTGGTACCAACCGAAGTTGTGCAGCTCTTCGATAAAGATCGCATCGGCTTCACGAAGAATAGCGCAATACTCGCGCTTCACTTCACCCAATATACGCACACCGAGGCCGGGGCCAGGGAATGGATGACGGTAGACCATGTCATAGGGCAGGCCCAGCTCGACACCGATCTTGCGCACTTCATCTTTAAACAGTTCGCGCAGTGGCTCAACCAATTTCAGGGCCATATGATCCGGCAGACCGCCAACATTGTGGTGTGACTTGATGACATGGGCTTTGCCAGTTTTTGAGGCGGCAGATTCGATCACGTCGGGGTAGATCGTACCCTGGGCGAGGAATTTCACATTGTCTATTTTGTGCGACTCTTCATCGAAGATTTCGATAAAGGTATTGCCTATGACTTTGCGTTTTTTCTCTGGGTCGCTGACCCCTGCCAGGCCGTCTAAAAACTTGTCTTGGGCATTGGCACGAATGACTTTGACGCCCATGTTTTTGGCGAACATTTCCATGACCATATCGCCTTCATTTTTGCGCAACAGGCCGTTGTCGACAAATACACAGGTGAGCTGGCTGCCAATGGCTTTGTGCAGCAGTGCCGCGACTACTGAGGAGTCGACGCCACCGGAGAGGCCCAAGAGTACATGGCTGTCGCCAACCTGTTCTTTTACCCGGGCGATCTGATCTTCGATAATCGCGGCGGCGGTCCAGAGGCCTTCACAGCCACAGATTTGCAGAGCGAAGTGTTGGAACATACGCTCGCCCTGTAGGGTGTGTGTCACTTCGGGGTGGAACTGGATGCCGTAGAGTCTTTTCTCTTCGTTGACCATGCCGGCGATGGGGCATGATGGCGTCGAAGCCATCAGGCTAAAGCCTGCAGGCATGGCGACCACTTTGTCACCGTGGCTCATCCACACGTCGAGCAGTGATTCACCCTCATGGCCTATATGGTCTTTAATGTCTTGCAGCAAGGCTGATTCGTTTTCCACCTTGACCTGGGCATAGCCAAATTCGCGGACATTGGAAGTATCTACTTTACCACCAAGCTGACTGGCCATGGTTTGCATGCCGTAACAAATACCCAGCACAGGCAGGCCCATTGTAAACACGCAGTCTGGTGCGCGGGGTGCTGATGCGCCGCCGGTAACAGATTCGGGTCCGCCGGAGAGGATTATGCCTTTGGGATTAAATTCGCGGATTTCTTCTTCGGTGATATCCCAGGCACGGATCTCTGAGAACACGCCAATCTCTCGCACGCGGCGGGCAATTAGCTGTGTGTACTGGGAACCAAAATCGAGAATAAGAATCTTTTGCGAATGTAGATCTGACATTAAGGAGCTCTCTAAAATAAGCGTTAAACAATTAATTTTTTACAAAACGCCTTGGCGTCTTCTAAGAAAAAAGAAAGGCTGCGACATTAATTGAACGCAGCCTTTGCTAAAAACACTACAGCAGCGACAAACTGTTACCGGCCACCGGCCGGATAGTTTGGCGCTTCTTTGGTAATCTGCACATCGTGCACATGGCTCTCGTTGGTACCAGCTGAGGTCACGCGAACAAACTCAGGTTCGGTGCGCATCTGTTCCATAGTGCTGCAACCGGTGTAGCCCATTGCCGAGCGCAGGCCACCCATCATCTGATGAATAATCGCTGACACTGGGCCTTTATAGGGAACGCGACCTTCGATGCCTTCGGGAACCAATTTCTCAGCACCGTCATTTACATCTTGAAAGTAGCGATCACTGGAACCCTGATTACGTGCCATGGCACCCAAGGAGCCCATGCCGCGATAGGACTTGTAGGAGCGACCCTGATAGATTTCGATATCGCCCGGGGCTTCTTCAGTACCGGCCAACATGGAACCCATCATGACGGCGCTGGCACCGGCGACAACGGCCTTGGACATATCGCCTGAATAGCGGATGCCGCCATCGGCAATGACTGGAACACCTGTGCCTGCTAGGGCTGCTACGGCGTCGGCGATGGCGGTGATCTGAGGTACGCCAATACCTGTGACTATGCGTGTGGTACAGATTGACCCTGGACCTATACCGACTTTAACGCCATCAGCTCCGGCATCGGCCAGGGCTTTGGCACCAGCACCGGTAGCGACGTTGCCGCCAATCACCTGAACATCTGGGAAATTTGTCTTGATCCAGGTAACACGATCAAGAACATTCTTCGAGTGACCGTGGGCTGTATCTACTACTAAGACATCAACACCAGCGGCGACTAGTGCAGCGACACGTTCATCTGTGCCCTCGCCTACGCCCACTGAAGCGCCAACACGGAGTCGGCCCTGGTCGTCTTTACAGGCATTGGGGTGCTGTTCGGCTTTATCTATATCGGTGACGGTAATCAGACCTTTGAGTTCAAAGGCGTCATTCACGACCAATACTTTTTCAATTCTATGTTCATGGAGCAGTGCGCGCACTTCATCGGCCTCAGCACCCTCTTTGACGGTGACTAGGTCTGCTTTTGGCGTCATTACTGATGTCACCAATGCATCCATATCCGTGGCAAAGCGCACATCGCGGCGAGTGACTATACCCACAAGATTGCCGTCTTCGAGAACTGGTAGGCCTGAGATATTGTTGGCCACGGTCAGAGCGTAGAGTTCGGCAAGGGTTGCTGAAGACTGAATTGTGAAGGGGTCTTTAACCACACCACTTTCATATTTCTTCACTGCCAGAACTTCTTTGGCCTGCTGTTCGATGGTCATGCTCTTGTGGATGATGCCGACGCCGCCTTCAGCTGCGATAGCTATAGCCAGACGCGATTCGGTGACTGTATCCATAGCCGCTGAGACCAGGGGGATATTCATGGTTATGCCACGAGTAAGCTGGGAGTGGGTCGACACGTCTTTTGCTGTAACAGCCGAGTAGCCGGGTACCAACAGTACATCGTCAAAGGTTAATGCTTCATGGGAAATGCGTAACATAAGGGGACGCTTACCTCAGCGAGGTTTTGGAAAGTAAGCGGCGCATTATAATTCAGCGGCTGTCTTAAGGTAAACAACTATTTGGGCTGCTAAACGACTATAAAAAGGACCCTAAACAGGAACATAAGGAGACAGGATAAAGAGGCCTGTAAAGAGACAGATAAAACCGTGACTTAAAGTGCTCTGCGTCCCTACAATAGCAGCATGATAACTAATCCCTCAGAACGTCAAATCTTCAGTGTCAGCCAGCTTAATCGCAGCGTCCGTCATCTAATCGAAACTCAGTTGCCACTACTGTGGGTGGAGGGTGAAATTTCGAACTTTGCTCGCCCTGCTTCCGGACATTGGTATCTGACTCTGAAAGATGATCAGGCTCAGGTGCGCTGCGCTATGTTCCGCAATTCCAATCAGCGAGTTGGCTTTAAACCTGCCAACGGCACTCAGGTGTTGGTGCGCTGCCGAGCTGGCCTCTATGAGGGCCGCGGCGAGTATCAGTTGGTTATTGAGCATATGGAAGAAGCGGGCTTTGGTGCGCTGCAGCGGCAGTTTGAACAGCTTAAGCAACAGCTTAGCGATGAGGGGTTGTTTGATAATCAGCATAAAAAGCCTATGCCGGATTCAGTCTCACATATAGGCGTGATTACCTCGGCCACTGGTGCGGCGGTTAAAGATGTTCTATCGGTTTTGGAACGGCGCTTTCCGTCTATTAAGGTGAGTATTTTCCCCACTGCGGTTCAGGGGGAGCAGGCGGCGAAACAGATTGTTGAGGCGATTAGTAATGCCAATCAGCACGGACAGTGCGATGCGCTAATTGTTGGGCGCGGTGGTGGTTCGCTAGAGGATCTCTGGCCGTTTAATGAGGAGGTTGTGGCTCGGGCCATTTTTGCCAGTGCGATACCGATTGTTAGTGCGGTGGGCCATGAGGTGGATTTCACTATCGCGGACTTTGTTGCTGATCTGCGGGCACCGACGCCTTCGGCTGCCGCGGAGCTGTTGAGTCCTGATGGTGAGGACATTCTCAATCAATTTGAGGGTTTTGAGATTCTGCTGACTGAGGCTATCGGCCGCAAGATCCAGCAGTTGGGACAGCGTGCGGATTATTTGAAGAAGCGTCTGCGTCATCCTGGGCATAAGTTGCAGGAGCAGAGTCAGCATTTAGATCATTTGGATATTCGTTTGCGCCGCGCAATCAATAGTCGGCTTGAGCAACAGCGTCAGCGGATGAATTTGGTGCAGGGTCAGCTTGCTCGGGTGCATCCTGGGGAGGCGATCGATAGTTATCACCAGCTGGTGGCTAGGTATGTGAAGCAGATGTCGCGGTCGGTGAAGCAGCAGCTTGAGGTTAGACGCAGTAGGACTGGGCAGGCGATGCATTTGTTGGATACGGTTAGTCCGCTGAAGACGTTGGGGCGAGGGTATTCGATTATTCGCGATGCTGATGATGCGGTGATTAGGTCGGTGGCTGCTGTGGCTGAGGGGGATGTTTTGCGCGGGCAGTTGGAGGACGGTGAGGTGGTTTTTGCTGTGACTGGAACTACTACTAAGACTCTTTAGGGTTTTTAGTGGGTGCGGGGTTGATGGTCAGTGCGCTATAGCCCCTGGGTCTGGCCTTGAGATCGGTCCCATGGGCGCTATTATTTTCAGCGTTCGCACAACTCGCTATCGCTCAGACAGGTGCTCTCTCTTTCTGAAAATAATTGCTCCCATAAGCGGGCCCTCATTGATCTCAAGGCCAGACCCAGTGACTATTTGGACTCTCGCAGTGGGTTCTTAAAAACTACAAAAAACAAAATTTAAATCTAGGTTTTGGTTTAGCTACTCTTCTCTCTTAACTTTCCAGGGCCTGTTCTAGGTCGGCAATAATATCTTCTATGGCTTCTAGTCCGGCTGAAATGCGCACTAGGCCTTCACTGATTCCGTGGGCGGCACGTTCCTCTAATGTGTAGACGGAGTGGGTCATGCTGGCTGGGTGTGAAATTAGGGTTTCTGCATCACCTAGGCTGACGGCTAGTTTGGCTAGTTTGAGTTTGTTGAGCATGCGCACGCTAGCTTCATATCCGCCTTTGAGTTCTATAGCGATCATGCCGCCAAAATCGTCCATTTGTTTAGCGGCGATGACGTGCCAGGGGTCGCTTTTTAAACCGGGGAAAAATACTTGATCGACGGCTGGGTGCTGCTCGAGCATTTCGGCGATCGCTTGGGCATTTTGGCAGTGGCGCTCCATTCTTAGCTGCAGGGTTTTGATGCCGCGCAGGATGAGAAATACGGTCATGGGTGAGATAACTGCACCGGTCATATCCTTTAAACCAAACAGACGAATCTGTTGAATGGTCTCTGCATCGCCGACTATTGCTCCGGCAATTAAGTCGCCGTGGCCGCCAAGATATTTGGTGGCTGAGTGGACCACAAGATCGGCTCCGAGAGTTAGGGGGCGCTGTAGCGCGGGTGTACAGTAGGTGTTATCAACCATTACTTTGATATCGCTGCTGTAGTCTTTGACCAAGGCGCTGACTGCGGCAATATCGATAACCCGCATATTGGGGTTAACTGGGGTTTCAAAATACACCACTTTGGTTTTGTCGCTGAGCTGGCTCTGCAGTTCGCCGTGGTCGGTGAAGTCGACATAGCAGATATCGATGCCAAACTTTTTCAGTCCGTGCTCCATAAATGAAAAGGTGCAGCCGTAGAGGGTCTTGTCGACGAGGATTTGATCGCCGGGGCCAACTAGGGTCCAGAGTGTAGCGGTGATTGCACCCATACCTGATGCGGTTGCCAGCGCAGCCTCGCCCTCTTCCAGATCCGCTAGTCGGGTTTCGAGAATTTCCTGAGTAGGGTTGGAGATGCGGCTGTAAAAGTGACCTTTTTCTTCTCCTGAAAACCGTCCTGCGCCCTGCGCCACGTTGTCAAAGGCGTAGGTTGAGGTCATATAGATGGGTGGATTCAATGAGCCTTCGTTGGCGGATGAATCATAACCCGCGTGGACGGAGCGGGTGGCGAAGGAGAGTTTTTTAGTGGTGTCGGTGGACATGGCTTTGCTCTATAGAAGGTATATTATGCAATCACAATAACCCTCTCATTCGAGCTAAATCTCCCATTAATATTTGTTTTATTTACTATAAATAGCTATATTCGCCACATTATAGATATTTACAGGTGACTTATGCCAATTCCAAAGTTGGATCGAATGGATCGTCGTATTCTTGAGGAAATCCAGACTGATGGCAGTATTAGTAATCTGGAGCTGGCTGAACGTGTGGGGCTTTCG